>Ga0228710_1007211_pt1 | contig 16531 bp, 13 predicted proteins | sample MedpolnodulmetaG_FD_177995 | JGI IMG/M metagenome (GOLD analysis project Ga0228710, IMG submission 177995) | Root nodule microbial communities from Medicago polymorpha collected in Santa Monica, California, United States - pink nodules | ecosystem: Host-associated > Plants > Roots > Nodule... | reverse complement strand
AAAAAAAAAAAAAAAAATGGGAAAAAAAAAAAAAATAAAAACAAAAAAAAAAAAAAAAAAAAAAAAAAAAAAAAAAAAGCATATTTCTTAAAAAAAAAAATAAAAAAAAAAAAGCTCCAGAAAGGATAAGCCAAATTACACCTAAAAAAAAAAAGTAGATAGTGATATCATAGTCAACTAACTAGTTAGAACGTTTATTGTCTTTCATGAAGATTTGAGTAGACCAGAATTGCAAATGGCTGGTAAGATACATATATTTAAGCCATCTATTCTGCAACTTATTAAAAAGAATCACAGTATTGCTTTCAAAAGCATCAACCACCAAAGTAGAATAACACTCGAGCCATAAGTTATGTGGATGAGATAACACTTGAAATCAACAGAGCACACCAATATGATAAACAAATTAAGGGAAAATGTTTTTGGCCGCTGAAAATAACCTAAAACAGTCACCATACAAATATATAGTGTCACTTCATCTGGCGATGCAAATATGCTCGCCTGACGATGCTTGTATAACTATCATAATAGTTTTGAATCTCAAATCTACGTCTTGCAATGCCATAGGCCTATATGGCGCTACCAACCATCGATTAACGAAAAAAACCATCCACAAATTTCGTCTAGCATTACCAAACAAAATTTCACCTGACAAAGGGACTTACTTCGCTAGACAAGACCAACCAGAAATTATTTCTTTCATATCTTGATAAATGAAAAATGCAAAAATAAAAGTTACTTCTACGATAGATTGCCTCCTAATAAGCGTTTCTTTACCATCGCTAGGTTGACAAGTGATAAAGTCAAAGATCATGTAAAATGAGATGAAATCTCACTCTTGTCAAGTGGAAACAATATGGTGGAGCAAATAGGACGAGTCGTCTAGTTATTTATTGAAGTGTATAAACACAAGAAGTGTATAAACACGTCTAGTTAGTCTTTATATGACTGGTCACTTTGAAATTCATAACTGATACCTTGAACATTAACAGTTAGGATAACTTATTTATCCTTTAAAATAAAGTACACTACCAAACTTTACCTCATTATCCACATTCAACAATGGTTATCACATTAAATAATAAATATGAATGTTTGACAGTCCATGAAGAAAGGGGACAGGGACAACTCACCCCAGATTAGTTAAATGAACAATTTGCAACTTAAATAAATAAAACAAAGAAATAAAAAAATTATTTTGATTTCATGTAAAAGGAATGAGCAAAAAAAAGTTTTTCCCCTGCATAATTGTATTTGTATGTCTTCATCTTATAGGTCTCAGAATCTGAAGTCAGGATCTACATCCATTGCCCAAGCAAACTTTTCCAGCAGAGTTTTACTGAAAATCTGAGCATTTCAAGCCCAAAACAAGAGTATGTTAGTCATAAGCCAATCAAAATCAATACTAGAGTTATTACACAGATCAGCTCAAACCAAAAACAACATTTCGGGGACTATATCAAAAAAAAAGGTATATGTTATAATCCCTCGGGTTCTATATATACGAAAAAGTTGAGTCAACAAAAGTTGATGTATTAGGACCAAGTTTTAGACCATATACATCAACTTTTCTTTACTCAGCTTTTTCTTATATATAAGATCGGAGGTAGTATGAGATATAAAAACACATTAAAGTCTTTATAGATTACTAGCCCGATTTCGGTGGGAAGCAACATAGCTTCAGGAAAATAAGCAAGATCATACAAACAAGAGAAAGTCCAATAGAAGCTTGACTGTTGTTTGTTTTTCATGAATTGAGGGGAAGGGAAATAAATTTACTTCATGCGCATTCTTTTCAAAATTTGATCAAGAGAAAAAATACTACTATCAAATGTAATCATATATAAGAAGTGAAGAATTCCAGACCTTTTCAATAGGAACCTCGTGCCGCTTGCACCAGGCAACTGATATCCTGGGATCTAGGTAGTTTATCTTGGACGTGCCAAGTGCCACAGTTTTTAAATCTTCTTTAGTCATCATATCACGTTCCATTTTCTTAATTTTTGCGCTGGTTTGATCCATCTTTTTCTTTATCCTGTATGTTACATAAATCACAATCACACATTACACTTAGTAATTATAACAATGAAGTGTATGGATGCTAAGAAAGCTGTATATTACGCTTCAGGAGCCAAGTTCCGTTTGGTCTTTAGAGGCGCCATTCCTTTTCTTGCCCTGTCGTAATCTGTTTTCAGCTCCTTCGAAAGAGCCTACAATTACAAAGTGTCAGCTTCAAGTATATGTTTACATGCCCTCTAAATTTCAAACAAAATGAGCCAGTGAGGAGAAATTTATCCACACCATGGTTTCCAAATTCTAAAGAATATTATCACCTTAAGTTCATCAATCTTTTCATTCAACTTTGAAATTTGTGTGCCGTGAGATTTCGAAACAGCACGTTGATGATTACAAATGATTGCAACCTGTTATGGAAAAGACACATCGATGCAACTTAGCAAACCAGTAAAATACACAACAATTTGTGCACGTTAACAAAGGAATTTTGTGAAGTCTACCTGTTTGTTTGCCTGATTATAGACAAGCATTTTTTCTGCAACATCTCCATCTTTAGTATCCTTATTCAACTGTTGTCATGTAATTCAAGGGAAATCAAATATACAATATTTGAAACTACATGACAGAATTAAATCAACAATAAACCTTTAATTTGATCTTTTTAAGATTGATATGATTTCAATGTAGTTTTTAAAAGGAAGTGTATGAATTCAATATGCTTTTAAAAGAGCTACTCTCCTAATCAAATTCTAGAGGGTGGCGGGGTAACCAACATTGATGCCACACAGACACAAATGACAAGGGATTAATTGAGATTACATAAAAGCAAAGCAGAGAACAGAAAAATTTCTTTTTGATGACAATCTGAATGTCTGAGCACTAATTTCAAAGGACTTTTTACCATATCATCCAAAGTGAATGATGCATTGAATGTACGGAAGACTTTTGCTGTCAGGTTCGGCATGAGTTCCTTCAGATGAGTATTTAATGTATTTGTATCCAGCTTGTCAAAAAGTTCCTCGCTAGGTTTTTTACCTGATAATTGAGAAAAGCAGATACTTAACGACCACCTCAGTCTAATAGGCAATATATCAAAAAGTGTAAACATTTTCTCACCTTTTTGGAATTTCAAAATGGCATTGTAAACAGGAAGCTCCACCTCAACTGTATTTTCATACCTGATAGAATCTTTACCAAGGAAGTCAAACTGCATTAAACCAGCAAGGAATCACGGTCATTATTACCCTTTAAGTATTAGCAGTTAAGAATAAACCAATTTAAGACGGAGGCAAAAAGGACAGACAAAAAAGTAGACAGATGTTGAAGCTCAAATACCTTCAACTTGTTGTCACCTTCTGCAGTCACATTTTCTACTTTTAATGTGCAACAACCAACTGTGTCAGCAGCTTCATCATCATCCTGAGGAAATGTACATCATAAGCAACTACATTTTATTTGCAAAAGTCACGGTAATTTCCAGACAATAAATGCAATGAAGAGATAGGAAAGGGATAGGAAAGGTATATGTCTTTTCAATTCAAAGAATAATTTAGTTCAGCGACATCCATATTACTGTAGTTCAGTTGTCCAAATTTTCTTCAACAGCATTTCAAATAGTAAAAGGAAAATGTTAACGAGTGCTCCCGGGGCACTCTTTAAGGGCCATAAGTAGTAAGTATATTATGAAAATGCCTGTAATCAATGCCTTGGAAATTGAAATATTTGACTTTTTAAAGAATAATTGCTTATTTTGGATAGCTTAAAGAGTGCCCCAGGGGCACTCATTAACAAGACCCATAGTAAAATATCAACCAATAACAAACAAAAGCCTTTTCCCACAAGGTGAAGTAAAACAATGTCCCCTTGGAACTGACTACAATAACCAAAGAAAATTCTAATAAAATCATGACCCAAAAAAAGCAACAAACAGAAACATACTAACAATTGTATCTGGTTAAGAAAACTGCTTGGGTAGAATAACAATACCAGAACGCAAACTACCTAACAGGATTTATCAGCCTGACATACCTAGAGACTTATAAAACAATCATTCAACTTTTTAACACCTTCCTGACACTTATTAAACTGCAGCTTTGTGCTATGTTTTCTCCGCTCATGTTATGAACTCCAAAATTTTGCTTTGTGCTATGTTTTCACAGTGGATGAGATATAGCCTAAAAAAATGTTGCGACTTGCGAGTCTTACAGGCCAGTTTTGTAGGGTTGAATTAGACCGAACCAAAATTTCAAGATAGTATCAACTATCAAGGCCTACTCAAGATTCATTGAACCACCCACTGTCGGGCCACTTGGATCAGGGTTTAGATGTTTAGTCCTGAGTATGAAGTGGTGTGTTGAGAATGCCACATATTGAATGAGATATGGCCTAAAAAGTGATTATAAGTTGAGGCATCATTCACCTTACAAGACTGTTTTACATCCTCTTGGTAAAATCCTATATAAATTTGAAAATACACATTGAAGGAATAAAATATTGTTATAAGCAATAAATAATTTTCATTTGCTCTTGTTGAAAATAATTTTCAATAATACACCACCTTCCAAGTATTTAGCATACTTTGACTTACAGATGACTTGAGCATTGACAACATAATATGTTTTAGTATGTATCTATCTTGTCCTCTTTTAGCACATCTATATGTTATCTAGGGAAGGGGGTGATTTCTAGCGAACAAATAAGTAAATCTGCAGATATTATACTTATACCTTCTCATTGCCAGCCCTCAAAGCTAGTTTGTCAATAAAATAAGTAGCAACAGCAATTTGCTGCTTCGTAATATCTTTGCTCGTGAAATCTCTCGTATATGCTGCCCTAATGTTCCCTATATAATTCTGTACCCAAAAGTTAAGGTATTCCAAAATTAAAAAGGTTCTTTTAAATATACAAAATATCATGTGAAAATGCAGAATTAATAAAAGCATGAAAGTACCTTCAATGCCCTTGCTTTCTCATACTTTTCCTTGTCGCTTTGCCCCTTCCAAGAACTACTAGCTCCCAGAAACACGTATTTGAATAATTTTGAATTGATTGGGTCATTCCAATACGCCAACCAAGTAACTGTATTATCATGTCTTATCTCCTTCCAGCTGCCAAGAGCACACAAATCAATGATTTCTGATTTCGGAAGATAGCAATGACTTCCAATCCATTGTATTCATTTGCTTTTAAGACTTGTTCACCAAAAAGTTATGGAACAGTAAATACCTTTCACCAGGAATTGGACATTCAGGAATCGGTGCATCCCTTCCAATATTAATTACGACATCACTTGGACCAATGCGTCTTTTCAATTTTCCCATCTAATAAAATAAAGTATAAGATGTTAAGTTAAAAAATTTGTCAGATACTTGTAAACATTCTCAAGATGCATCTAAATAGTATGAAAACCATTATATCCGAAGCAAGTTTACATTTTTTTTAATTTCCAGTAAACAATAACAATTATCATAACAACCTTGGGATGCTCTCCACGTCCACGGAACAGTCCTGGTGGTTCAGCTCTAAAATTGCCAACCTAAAAGATTTAACAAAAATTAGTCATAAATAGCTTTCAAGAGAGAAAAATTGAAACCAACAGTTTCATAAGAACATTTCAAATGCAAAATCTTAGATAAAGGTCAACAGGAGAAAAGTTAAGAAGAAAAAAAAAATCATGAAAACATAACCCACACAAGTTCCATTAATGCACAAGAAGCTGATCCAACCAAAACAAAATGGAAAAATTGCGTTTCAGATAAATCAAGAGTTGTTTATCTCAGTCTCTAGTCCCTTCCCTAGAAGGAATTGTCAATTACTTTGTTTTCCTACCTATGCTTAAAAAACAACTTCTTGTTAGCCCACATTGCGCTGTGAACCGCTGATCAAACATTAAAAAGACAAATAAGTGTGGGCAGAAAGAGGGAGAGAAAATTAAACCTTCTCTTTAACACCATCAACAATAGCCCACATGTATTTCTCCTCTTGTTTCATTTTCTCCTCCTTTAGGGCCTTCTTTTCCTGATAAAAACGAGAGAAAAGGGTCAACACTTAAGCATCTTAAATTAATAAAACACGCTAATGATCACATCTCAAGCTAACTAAGAAAAAGCTTCACAAAAGGAATATACATGCATAAAGATGTATATGCCTGTATTAACCGGAACAAATCCCATATATTAAAATCCAATAGCTTCAAAAGGGAGTATGAGGTTTACCATGTAAACTCTATAAACTAGCCTAGGTTTCATATCAACTTCCTTCCCAAAGATTGAAAAAGAAATGTCAACAAATTTAAGCAATTTATGACGTACTTCATTATTTGGACTATAGTTGTCAGAACTAGATATCAGATTGTTGAAACTCATAATTTTACATGATATGCAAATTTCAATGAGATACATGGACCCCTGCTGAGACACCAAATCCAACCATATTCCAGCGCAAACTCAGGGAAAAAACCTACTAGATTTAACCCTTTGTCTGTCCTGGAAGGTTGTAAAATTAAAAGGACAAAAATCTCAAGCCTGACAAACTGCAACAAACAGAGCAGCAACTTTAGTTTTGCGACTGCAAACTGAATGCTTGGACTCTAGAACTTCACATGAGTGCCACCTGGGAGGACACAGGACCAGTTCTTTCCGTGATTCCCACTGTTTCTGGGTTGTCATTTCCAGTACTTTCGGGAAAGGTTGTCTTCCAGAAGTGGGAAAACGATATTGTAAGGGTATGCCGTATGATGATATTAGGAATTAGGAATAAACAAATGGCAAGCTTATAACTTATATAAGACACTCTGTTTCCTTGTTTTTGTCAGTTACTTCTATCACGGCCTTGAAATTTCTCATAGACTTGAAAACGTTATATAATCTTAATTTTAATACTAATTTATTTAATGTTAGGCGTTGTAAATATTTTGCCTATCACATGTTTTACATGACTAAATATCCTTGTCCAATCCAATGTAAGATTTACGAACTTGACAACTATGATCTGGAGAGTAAAAACAAAACCAACCAAACGCAAAATTAATACACAAAACAACTAATATCAGCATGTGGTATTAGAAGCACGCATGATATCCACGTAAAAACCAAATGATGCTTTGAGATATTCATTTCTATCATTTTCAAATGAAAATACATGAAACAACTTACTGCTGCGCTCAATTGTTTCTTCTTCTCCTTTTCAATTTGGCACCAATCATAAATCGGTGTAAAGTCACAATCTTCCAAATTCTGAATCACATGATTTTTTCCCAATATCACCTTCCAGTCAGTCCAAAAGTTTTCCTTGAATTTTGCTTTTTGCATGTATTCTGTATCCCGCATGACCGCATATAATGTGGCAACCTGCATATACATACTAAGTTTATTATAACTCCGAGAAAAAGACTTTTTAATACGAGAACTCTCATAAAAATAATTGACACACCCCAATGTGAAACTCACAAAAACAAAACAAAAAAAAACAAGAGTAAAAAGCCACCAAAAACAGTGAAAACATTTGTAACAGACAAAATCCTACCTCCTCTTGTTCAGGGGTCAAAGTCACTGGCTTCCCCTTATAGAGCATCTTTACCCCATGGGGCTTGTAAGGAGGTGGGAAGATGATACCATTGTGAGACAAAGTAGTCCATTTTTTCTGCCCATCACCGGAGCTTGGAGGAAGTTTAGTAGATTTGAACTGTTCTGATTTATTGCCTGGTTTTTTGAAATTTGCCTTTTTCTTAAAAGATGGAGCCGCAGCCTTATTGACTTTAGTGACATTTGTCAACTTCTTCACAGAAGATGATTTATTCACTGATGTGGCATTCTTATTCATTCTTTGGGAAAGAGGAACATCATCATCATCGTCGTCCTCCTCTGCAACCTTTTGTTCAGATTTCACCAATATCTGTTTAGCATTAATTGATGGAGCTGGATCTGAGAGTTTTGATTTCTTAACAGAAGAATGTGAGGAATCGGTCTTATCTAGTGGTCTCTTAACAGGCAGTGTAGGCGGCCTTTCTTGTTTAATACCGACATTGGATCCATATTGCTGTCCTTTCTGAACATTTGAAAGTGGTTTCTTATGATCAGAGCCACCATTGTTATTACTAGATTTTCCCAAATTATTATTATTCTGTAGCCGCCTTGCTGACAAAGGAATATCATCATCAGAATCTTCATGAGATTTCTTGACAACAACAGGAGTTGTTTTCTTAGAATCTTCATTAGATTTCTTGACAACAACAGGAGTTGTTTTCTTAGCACTGTCACTGTTCATCTTCAACCTAGCACTCAATGGTATATTATCCATCTCGTCTTCGGATTCTTCACAACTTTCTTCTTTACCATGTTTACTAGAATTATTTTCCTCCTTAACATGAACATGAACGGGGATTTTCTTCTCGAAAAGAGACTCTTTTTTATTTCCTAATGATGCAAATTTTGAACTTCCTGAAGGGGACCTCACATATGTTTTGAGATTTGTTGATGTTGATGCTTTTGATATACCCACAGAAGATTCAACGGCAGATGCCTTAGAGGTTGAGACAACCTTACCGTTCAGTGAGCTAGAACTTTGGCCATTTGCAGAAGGCACATCAGGGGTCTTTTTAAATGGTCGTCCGTCATGACTATGAGAAGTTGACTTCCTTGTTTCTGAATGCAATTGAGTACTCTTTGACACTGAACTCCTTTTAAAAATTACTGGACCATCTTCATCATCAAATTCGTGCGCCATATTTAATTGACCAGAAGCCTCCACAGCTATTTGTCAACTATGGAGTGTCTTAGCATGTAATCACAACATGCTCTGCGGGGAAAAGCAAGAAGTTATTAGTACTAGTTACTACGCTAAAATCACATAACAAACATAAATGATAGTAATGAAAAATTATCAATTCTATATAACAGAGACAGTGAATGTGTGTGCTAATGCATGTGTATATTGAATTCTAAAGCTAACTGAACTTATGAAACATTCGCATAGTTGTCAATTTAGTAAAAAATTTAAAACTCATTATAATCTTTACATTGAAGATGCAGCCCCGTGAACCAAAAAGAACAACCAAATACCAATTATTGCTTCATAATTATGAATATATGAACCATATCATACCAAATGTTAGGGTTTTTAAATAGCGGATATAGGGTTATAGCGTATCAGAATTTGAAAACCTTATTTTTTCCACTATCCACAATCAACAACACCGCCAAATGCTAGGGCTTACAATTAAAAAAATAACAAAAAAGTGTAGAAAAAACAGAAAACCAAGATTGAAAACTCATATCCCCAAAATCTATATACAATAACCAAATTTAAACAATATCCAGTCAATAAGAAAGAAGCATAAATTAAGACAGAGTATGTGTATAAGTCGGTATCATTTCTACAAAGTGACAGCAAGCTTAACATCAAATTTCCACAACCAACTTAAAAAATGAACTTTCCCATCTTAATAATGAATAAAACCCATTATCAATCAACAGAATAAGATAAATTTGAACAAACCCTTTTTTCCACTGTCCGTGATTAACAACATCGCCAAATACTAAAATGCCTAAGGAAAACAAATAGAGTTCTAGGGTTTGCAATAAAAAACAACCAAAAAGTGCAGAAAAAAATAATAATCAGCCAGCAAAATGAAACTGCATAAGGAGATTTTGTTTAAAAACAGAACATAAACCACAAACACAAAAGGAAGAATAGAAATTCATATCACCAAAATCTATATTTTGTGTTAACCCTTCCCCCTGATAATCCAGAGTTCGGCCAGGAGATAAGTAAAATCCGGCCAAGAATTGTTCCACCCAAAATCGAACTAGGGTTTTCCCGATCAAATCATTCTATGAGGAACTCATTAACCAATTCATCCCAATAACTGAATTGAAACAAAATCAAGTCAATAATAAGAAGCAAAAATTGACACAAAATTTATCAAAGAATTGCAAGCTTAACATTAAATTTCCACAACCAACTAAAAAAAATATAATCTTTTAAACTTTACAATGAATCCAATCCAATCATAATCATAATAATAAACAAAATCTAATACCAATCAACAAAATAACAAAAATTGCATGCAAAAACACATAAGATCGACCAAAACACATATTCCACACAAACAACAAAACCAAGATGAATAAAAATTTGATAACAGCCACAATACCAAGAAGTAACAGACAAAAGGGTAACTGAAATAGATGAAAATAAAGGGTAAAACCTTGTGATTATGCTTTTGCTATGGTTGATTATGGAGATGAAGATGAGTGAGGAAGAGAACGAGGTTGAGATTGTGTGGTCGGAGGGAGGAGGGAAGGGAGTTGGGGAGTAGCTGAAGAACAGGTGTGGCACGGCAGATGATTTGATGAAGTTCAGGTTGCCGGTGACCTGATTATCTAACATATATTTTGCTTTCGTACAACGTTTTTTTGTGTTCCAAAATCACTTTTTCGGTTTTTTTGATTTTTTTTTGTCCAATGGGCTTATTGATAATGGATAATGGATTCAAGCCCATAAATTATTTTTTATAGACTGTTACTTTTCCCAACCTGCTTTATTCAACCGCGCCCTATTTTTTTTCAAAAATACCTCTAGTCCGGATTACATAATTTGAATTACGTTTGGATTATAAAATCCGGACAATTTTGTGATTTTTGGAACTGGAAGCACCTTGAAGGCTCCTGATGCCAAAGTGCATTGGATGGATTCGAATTTCATAATCCGGACTAGATTACCACTTTCCGGATTATGTAATCTGAAATGTATCAATCACCCCGTTGAAAGTCAACATATGGGGTGAAAAAGGATGGTTCCGGATTATATAATCTGAAAAATGTAAAAGAAGTCCGGATTATATAATCCCAACTGCATCAGCACAAAGGCAGAAGTCATCTGATTTGGCATTTGACCATATGTTCAAATAGAAAATTTAATTTATAACATAACAATTAACAACACAACATAATTTTCAAACATTAATCAAACATAAAAATTAAAATTATCCAAATGTTACATAACTAAAAATCATCCAAAATATTCAGACATAACATAACATAATTAAAAAATACAATTATCCTGATATGTCTACATCTCTAGCACCCCTGCCACCTCTACCACCCTCAACATTAAGCCAACGACGATAAACCTTTCCATCATGAACCTCTTTCAAGATTTCCTCCAAGTGATTCCATGCCTCAGACCCTTGTTGCACCTCACCACTGGTCATAACAGCAAACACATGGTCTTTGATACTGCCCAACCTTCCACCCAGCTCTAAGAACCAATGCCTTATATCCTCCTGAGCAGCAATCTCTACAATAACCTCCCGCTCTGGTGGCCTCGGCACCGGAACCTCCAGGTTATAAAGAATCATGCGTGGATGAGAGACTTCATAAAACCATTCGATGTATCCCTGTGCTGCCTCCACACCATGCAGCACACGGTTACCCAACTGTTGAGGTGTCAGCGTATAATCAAAAGCACGCTGAAAGCGAAGGGTGATATCCCCTAAGGTCTCCTGGGGAGATACACTCTCACATGGATGTCTCGGGACGGTCTGAACGTACCCAAACTAACGAAGCACCCGCTCCGGCAGATATCTCACCATGAAGTTACCGTATCTGAGTCATCTAGAGTAAAGGCTGACCTGCCCAAAAGGACATGTATGACGGTTCTCTCCATATGGGACCATGACAACGCTCGACAAATCCAGCGCATCCAGATTCCCTCTGTATGAGTCTAGTGTAGACAAACTCACTCATGGTGCAAAAAACATGGCGCATGGATGCTGATCATCCCGATATCCACCTCACGCATCCTTGATGCCTATACTCCTGAAGTGCTGATACACACAAGCCTGCAACAAAGACAATCACATATAAATATACAAACAATCAAAACTTAACTATGAAAAAACAAACATAATTATTTATTTATACCTACAGCAAAGTCAAGTATCCTGACAGCTAATTGCATGGTTAAGCTCCCTATACAAGTGAGATAGTGTTGCAGCTCCCCATGAAAAACCAGCAACAACCTCCAGGTCTCTGAAGTACCTTAGATAAACAACATCCACATAGGTGACGCTCTTGTCAGTGAAGAGCGTGATCCCCACCAAGTACATCAAATATATGCGGAGAGCCTGGTCCCGCAACCTCTGCACCTCTTCCTCCATACCACCCTCATTATCTAACTCCAACTGCAGCAAAAGACGCTCTTTGAAAATCTTCCTCAAGTAGCTAAATCGTGCATGTGCACCTCCGGTCTCATTCACCTCATCAAGAGCAACTCTTGGAGAAGACCTCAAATACCCCATCACCATCATCTCCACTACATCGTCCCTTGAAATACTCTCGTGGGACATAAGCATTCCATCAATGGTGAGATGCAGCAAGCGGGATACATCATCAAGTGTCATTATCATCTCCCCAAACGGAAGATATCCGCCACTAGAAGAAACAAAAACAGAGCTCGTGTATCCCCTTGTTTTGACCCTTTTGGAATGTTAATCCCTTTCGTTGGACTGCCATTAACAAGAATAAACATGCTTTCCCTTCATACACAAGCCTTCATCCAAGCCACCCACTTCACCGAAAACCCCCTTTCACCATCATATACTCCTAAAAACCTCAATCTACCGAATAATACGCTTTTTTGAAATCCACTTTTAAGATCAAACATATATACTTTTGTAAAAAAAAATACATATAGGTACAGAAGTTGGTTTCTACTACAAACTCTCGAAACACTCGTTTATTCAAAGCTAAATATTTTCTTCGCAATGATTATTTTGGAGCTAGTATAGGCCATAATCCTAGTTATGTTTGGCGTAGTATATGGAGTGTGAAAGATGTGATTCGTCGTGGTTTCCAGTGGAGTATAGGAACCGGTGAACTCATACCAGTTTGGAATCATCCATGGCTCAGCAATGCTGCATGAATAGTATCGTCTGCTCATCGTCATTTGTAGTGGTCACATATTACTGTTTCTGACTTGATGGTTACATTCCAAAAGCAATGGAATATGGATCTGATTAATGCGTTTTTTGACAATGCTACTGCTAGAAATATCTTTAATACTCTGTTACTCCCATCAGTAACTCATGATGTGCCGGTTTGGAAGTTCAAGAGGGATGGTGATTATTCTGTTAAATGTGCTTATAAAGATATCCTTAATCATGATGTGGCAGTTGTTCAACACCGTGTACCAGGTAATTTGAATTGTGTTTGGAGATTAAAATTTCCCCCAAAGGTAAAAAATTTCACATGGAGAGCTTGTCGTAATTGTTTGCCCACGAGAATCCGTTTGCAGTCAAAAGGCATTCAGCGTACTGATAGGTGTACAATATGTGATAACTTTGGTGAGGATAATACTCATATGTTCTTTATGGGTAATAAAAGCATGCTTTGTTGGCAGCGTATTGTTTTATGGAACCCTTTGATGGCTTTTTTTATGTTGATGCCAGTTTTCCAAACAATGTATTTGCTATCTTGCAACACCTGGACCAGCAGCAAAAGCAAGTTTTCAGTGTGACCATCTGGAGCATATGGAAGTATCAGAACAATAAGGTAGGAACAATGTTACTGAAACAGCTCAAGCTATTTGTGCTCGTGCAAGTTCTCTTCTTACTAGTTGGAGTAATGCTCAGATTATTCGTCGACATATCCCGCAACATCCCACTACACCGAATGATTTGAAGTGGATTAAACCAAGTCCTGGCAGGTTTTAATGCAATGTTGATGTGTCCTTTTCTCAAGCTCGGAATCGGGTCGGCATTGGTGTGTGTATTCGAGATGATGAAGGTCGATATGTTTTAGCCAAAACTGAATGGAGGACTCTGCTCCTTGATGTGGATTTGAGTGAGGCTTTAGGTTTATTATCTGCAATGTATTGGGTTCGTGATCTGCAGCTGGGTATTGTAGACATTGAACTTGATTCAAAAACTGTAGTGGATAGTCTTTATGGTGGTAACTATGGCGTCTCTAATTTTAGCGCAGTGATTCAAGATTGTAGACGTCTGTTAGCTTCTGATTTAGTAACCTTTAATGTTAGGTTTATCCGGAGAAAAGCCAACGAAGTCGTCCATAGCTTTGCTAGGGTGGCTTCACATCATGCTAGTTTTCATATTCATATTAGAATTCCATCTTGTATCTCTACTATTATTATGAATGAAATGCAATAAGTTTCTTCTTGTCAAAAGAAAAAGGTACGAAATTCACCACAATCCTAATATTCAAACTAATAAAAAAAATTGTTACCATATTATATGTACGAAATTTCCACAATCCTAATGTTTCCACTAGGAGTCTATTTGACACACATGATAAGTTCTTCCCTTTCAACCAATTTTTTATATATACACAAGAGTTAGTTATTGAATTTCCATTTATTTATTTTTAAATGAACTATGGGTATTTGAGTTTGTTTGTTGAAGTGTGTTCCAAAAAGAACGCTCTTCATGGGTTATATATTTAGATCTATCTCATCTGATTCATCTAACACCAAAATAAAATAGAGAGAAGAATACTAGAATATGCATCTTATAGGTTATTGGAGTGATGAAGGGTTACGGGAGAAGGTTATTCAACTCTATTCTGATTTGGAAATAAATTCACATCCAATGGCTATGGTTGCTAGCTAGTGTAACCTTATCAAATGCTATTACTGTTGGTGACATTTCAGAAACAACAAGTTTTGAAAAATAAAGATGTTAAAGAAATTAAGCACATATATTATGAGTTAAATATGTTTTTGTTCTCTATAAATATATCAATTTCTTGTTTTAGTCCTTCTAAAAGATTTCTTCAACTTTTAGTCTCCCAAAAAATTTTCACCACCACTTTTGGTTCTTACTTTTAAGTCAACTCTTGTTGTATAGCCTTCAGATTTTAGAATATTATAAGAATCTTTCGCCGAAAAATGATTTTTTTACAAAACGTAAATTAAACATGAATTTCTAACAAAATATACTCAATTCATATTTAATTCATATTTTGTTTTTTTTTCCCTTCAATTCTTATAATATTCTAAGCAAACCTTTATGAAAATTGTCATTCAAAAATGTGAAAGCTACATATGAGTTGACTTAAAAGTTTGGATCAAAAGTAGAAGGATTAAAACGAAAAGTTTTTATATTTATAAAGATAAAAAAACATAATTAACCTTAGAATATATATTAATGAGAAAGAGAAAGTGACAACTATTAGATATTTAAATAATGTTTTAATACAAGTGAAGTGCCTTAGACATAAAAGATTTTTAAAACGAAGAGCAAATAATATGCTTAAGGAAGCCCAGTTACGTAATACTCACTCAAATGGTAGGAAAAAAAATGGTAGAAAACCTAATGAGGAATTTTTTCTCTTCTTTCCATTGTTTTTTCTATTAATGGGTTAGGCTTATCCCTCACTTTTTTTGTTTCAAATTTTATCTTAAGCAAATTTTTAGCTTAGGAAAACAAAAATAATTATGGGAAATAATGGTGAAATTGACGTGGAATACTATAGAAATTTTGAAATTGACATTCATAGTAGCTATGATTACAGTTGAGTGTATAAGCCAAATCATATTCAAAATTGCACGATTTTCGTTTTTCTATTTACAATAAAAATTTCAAACACTACTTGTGAATAAAAGTCTTCATAAAAATATAAAGAGGCAATTGATCACGTTAATTTTTGTCTTATTATTATTTAATTCACCTAAAAAGTATCGTTCACGTTAAGTTCAAGTACAACATATTATTTGGTTAATTCCTTTTCTGTTAATATGGTTGAAAGTGGCTGAATCCTTCCAAAGTTTCACATGTAATTCTTAACAAATCTCCTCAATTAAGCTTTTATTGAGTGAACTTTATCCATATATCATGATGCCCGATATGTTTATTTACAAGTAGAAATATACTATGAGAAGTTATAGAGGTATTCATCCTTCCTAAAATTTAAAAACAATAAAATAAAAGTAAAAGAGGTATTCACTTAAAAGTATTTTGTTGAGATGATAAGTTTTTTTTTATTTGATTAGAAGATTTGATTTTGAGAAATTTTTTGGAGAGACTTCGTCACCAATGTTGTACCCGGTAGCTTGGAAGTCACCTAAGGAGATCCAATTGGGGCTATTTCATTTTTCTTTTGTTGAGATTTGGCTATTTAAGTAAATTTTCACATTGGTCTTTATAAAAAAAATAAGGAAACTTATTTACTCTTCGAAAAATGAAAAAAAATCAAATTTGGTTTCATATTTTTTTTGTCAAAAAAACATAAAAATGAGTAATAGGCCCCGTTTGGATAAACAACTTATATAGATGCTTATAGCCTTAGGGCTTATAACATTAGAGCTTACATCACAAACTCTTATACTTGATAAGCTATTTATGTTTGGATATGTACACTAAAAAGTACTTATATAAATTGAAGTGTTTGGATGTGACATTACATAAGCAATTATCGAAATTTTAAATATTTTTCATTTAACAAAAAAATCAAAGAATCGAACCACAATTATCAAGATTTTTTTTGATAAAATTAATCAA
>Ga0228710_1007207_pt1 | contig 16535 bp, 8 predicted proteins | sample MedpolnodulmetaG_FD_177995 | JGI IMG/M metagenome (GOLD analysis project Ga0228710, IMG submission 177995) | Root nodule microbial communities from Medicago polymorpha collected in Santa Monica, California, United States - pink nodules | ecosystem: Host-associated > Plants > Roots > Nodule... | reverse complement strand
GGGGGGGGATATGTTTTTGTCATATTAGATGTCTATTTCATATTCACATGTGTTCTTTTCTTAAAACAAAAGGATGAATCCATTTAAGCTTTTCCAAACTCTTGCAAAAGAGTTCTGAATGAGAAAGATGCAAAAATCATCTTAGTAAGAAATGATCATAGATTGTATGGTAGCTAGAATTTGAAGAGGTTGTCCAAAACTTTTATGGTCAGATACACCAAAAAAAAGGAGAAAAGAATGCAACATTTGAAAGGTTATCTTGAGCAACAATATTGGACTTACCCAATCCGAGCTAGAATAACTTCATTGTGTCATATTTTATATCCCTTATTATCTCATTTGTGACATTTCAGAAACAAGGACAATCATTCAATCTTTTCAAGTATCAAATTTATTTTGATACATACATCAATCATCTGATCTGAATATCTTTCAGAAGTTGAGAAACAACCAAAATTTCAAAAGTCACAATTCAAAACTTTTTTTTGTGACTATTGTTTTTACTTTAGTGTTAACATCCTACCTTACTCTATTTATAAAAGACTTGGAACAAACTAATTTTTTTATTACAACTTGCAGAACATTCTTACTGACTTCATTATCCTAAACATTAAAGAAGACAATGAAATTCCTATAATCCTTGGTAGGTCGTTCCTAACTACAGTCTAAGACATAATCGGTGTGAAAAATAGGCACATGACCATTAACTATTGAGATAATATAGTTGATAGTGAGTGTCATACCCAATTTTTGTCTTAAGATCCTACATTCATACACTCTGACCTGGAATATTCTTTGAATTTTCAGAGAAAATTTCGGCAGGGAGGTATTTTAAAATACCTCATTTTTTGTTCTGATTCGGGCCCTCTTCTCTCTTTATTTTTAGTTTTTTTATTTACTTTTATCTTTTAATTTCCATCTTTTATTAATTTTTTAATTTTAATTTCAATTTTTATTTATATTTATTTTACTTTGTTTTTATTTTATTTGTTATTAGGTTTTATTTTATTATTTTTCAATAATGTCCAATAAGTCCAAAAATAAAATGCCCAGGGTCCAATTTTTTTCATCTCAACTGCGCCACCATTAGTGGCCAAATTACTCTCATGTCAACTTTCACATTCCAAAACCTCCAATCACATTCAATCCCATCAATTTTATTAAACAACTTTCTCTTTTATTTTGAAACTCGTATTTGCCTCCTCACCTATAAATAGAGCTCACATCCCACACAATTGAACACACCAAAAGTTCTCTTGTGTTGTCAAACAACTTTTCTTTCTTCTCCCTCATTTAACTTGTGTTGACGAGTTATTCTTTTCTTCTCCCTCTTTTTATGTCCCTTCGGAAAAGTCCCTTCGGTTGTCCTTTTCTTTTATTTCTTTTATTTTCTTGCATTTTATTTCTTTTTAGTATTTTTGCATTTTATTTCTATTTAGCATTTTAATTTTTATCATTTATTTTCCGCCAATTAGAATGTATTTAAGTCCAATGTAAATATAAATGAGAAGAATCATGCATGTGTCTTTTTATTTATTTATTATGCTTTATGTATTAAAAAAATCGATTAGATTAAGGGATTTTATGGTGATCCAACGTCACCATGAAGTTCTCGCGCTTTTACTTTATTGTCACCTTAGTGTTTTTTTTTTAGGTTTTAATTATTATTTAAAAAGAACAAAAACATTTCAAATAACAAAAATTCACAAAAAAAAAATCTTTTTTATAATAAACCTTGATTTTCAATCAAGTGGTTTCTCCTTTTTATTTTCTTAACAAAAACCTTAATCCAACTTAATCATATTTCAAGTTTTTTCATTTAAACATAAAAAACACAAACAAATCAAAACGGTAATTTTTACCCCGAACTACGAGGTTTTCATCATTTACGGGTACGAAGGCAAATGACCTTGTCCTTCCAAATCATAAAAAATGTAAATAAAAAAATATTTCTTTTTCTTTTTCATCACCATTTAAATTTCATTAAGCAAGTTTAGTTATAGCACAAAAAGTTAAATAAAATCAAGAGGTTCTCGTAGAGTACTACGAACATAAAATGTGCTAATACCTTCCTTTTATGTAACTAACCCCCGAACCCTAATCTTTCAAAAATGGTATTTGAACTTTTTTCCAATCTTTTAAAAAAAATGTAAAAGTTCAGTCGTGAAATAAAATTAGTGAGTCTATACTAACCAAATAGTTATGACCTCTGAAAAATGACACGACAGTGAGCAAGAAAAAAATCATAACGTAGCTACTAGCACACATGTCAGAAGTACAAACATAAAAACAACTACTAGGGTTACTACCCTTAAACCTTTAGGGTTTCATTTCCCTATGGTGAATCATAATCCCTATCCCTATGAAATAAAGGTCAAAATAATTACCTTAAACAAAGCGCTTGTGGGAGGCAACCTATAAACATTATTTACTAATAAAATTGTTTTCTAGTGTTTCATTTGAAGTTTTGAAGAAGGTAATAACAAAAAGAAGCAAATATATAAAGAGGAAATTGGTCAAAACATCAAAGAAACCACCTACCAACCAAAATTTCAAGAGAGAATTACGACCAACCATAATGGAGGGCCTACAAGCGTAGTTCTTTTTGTTTTGGCAAACACTCCATAACAAGGTCGAGGTAAGTCGACCTTTGGCTAAGGGTCGTCTTCTACGATATAGTTGATGGCAGGTCATCTTACCTTATTCTTAGCATGTTTTTCAGTTATTTTCAGTAAGGTTTAGCGGCAAAAAGGAGGAGTATTAGAGCAATTGCTTATGATTTCGGGTCTTTTGCAATGTTTTCTATATTTGAGTCTATAATTCTAGTTTTCCTGAAACATAGCAATTTTAGGGGGGTTTTGAAGTAATTCAAGAAGAAATCATGCAAATCGGCAAATCAAGAACATTTGAAGAATTGTGACGGCTTAGGAAAACCAAGAATGAAGATTCAAGAGGCCTTGGAAGACTTACAAGTGAGAGAAATTATGTTCCCAAAGTTCCGAGGCAAGGTATTTGAAGACGAAGACCTAAAAACGACGGAAAATCGAAGATTGGACCCATGAAATAGACTTCATGTGCCTAGGGCATTGATTTAACAAACCATGCGCCTAGGGCATGCAAATTGCTCTACTCTCATGTGCTTAGGGTGTTTGCTATGTGCCCCGTGCATGCAAAAATATGGGCCGCAACAGTCTTTTCCTGCTTCCGTGTTGGGTAAAGCCCGAGGTAGAAACTCTCACTATAAAATACCATCCTTTCTCATTCAGAAATTCTCGTTCAGAATTGTGGCAGTTCAAGAGGAAGACAACTTTGGAGCTTCGGGAGAGTTTATATCTTCTCCTTGATTTTAGGGTATGTTTTTATCTTTAGTAATTTGTTTTTAGTTATCACGTGTAACTAAATATTTTTAGGTTAGAGTTCTAAGATGAACCTCTGTTTATTTTTGTTGGATATTTATTTAATATAATATGTTGTTTATTTTATTTATTCATTTGTTCGCTATTAAGTTCCTGATGAGTTATTTATTTCAAAGGAGCGTAACCCTAGATTAGGTACTTAGGTTGTGACAGGACCTACCATTGCTACTACTATCTTGTTGCTTATATCTTGATATTTATAGCATTATACTAGTAATTATATGTCTAGGAAGTAAGTGATTATTAACTAGCGAAAGACACCGAAAGAGAGTTTACCCTAGTTGTAGGTACTTAGGAGGTGACATTAATAAGACTGGGTGGTGCTCTACCGAAGCTAGGATGTAACTGGTTTGTAACTAGGGAAACAAGCGCCTCCGGAGAATAAGGCTTTATCGAACCATTCTATTGAAACTCTTAATAAGGCAGACGAGATAGGGCTGCCCGTTTGTAGAACTACTAGGAGCGTAGAGAGGGCGTGCTATGAGTGTCCTAAGATTCATAAATGGGTCAACCTAAGGGAACCTTGGCCTTCATTGCCTTGGGAAACACTGGAATACCAATTTAAGTTTATGTTTCAATTACCTTTGAATTAACAAGACCTCGCACGTAAGGATCACCGTGCGATCAGCAGGTGCAGTTAGACATTGAAGGGATAAACCTAGATCAGCCGAGATAGTATAAACCCCACACATAAGGATCACCGTGCGATCAGCGGATGCAGCTTGACAACCAACTAGGTTAGAACGTCCCAACAACCTTATCACTTGTATAGTCTACCTAAGAAAAATAAACGTGACATATATGTTATTTATTATCCAACAATATAAATAGGGGGGATTCGAAGAATCCTAACAGCTGCTTACTTTCTGCAACCAAAAACAGGTAAACTTGCTCTGTTGCAAACATATAAAAATTGCAAGACTTCTAACCCTCACTTTTATATCGTCAAACTTACAAAAATAAGTAACGCGAATTGTTTGGACGAAACGACAACCCCTATAGATATGATACTCTACTTATCACTTCACTAGCTCACATTAAGTAATGGTGTGACCAATTTAATCCTACAAGGTAGCTAGCTTGCATTAAATTGTGACTAATTTAAACATGTAAGATAAACAACTCACATTAAGTTGTCGCCATTTTAAACCTACGAGGTGATTAACTCACATTAACTTGGTGACAACTTCAAACTTGACACATTATAAATCATAAGAAGGGATACATGTTATAAGTTAAAAATAAAGAGGTTTGGATACAAACATCATGACTCACAACTTACACAGATTATCAATAATAGAAGTTGGAACCCGAACAACAACATCATGGTCCCTTTAAAAATAAGGAGTACATGTATACACAAGGAAAAATAGAGAAAGCATTCAAAATTATATGGAAAAAGATACATTGACACTCGTTTCCTTGTACCACTCTTGTACATCTGCCCATGTGGATGGCAGTTTTGTAATTTTGTTAAAAAAGCAGGGGCAAAATTGAGATTTCACATGTCCATTTCTTCTAACATTCTCAGTCCCTCTCTCTTTCGTTCTTCTTCTTCTTCTCCGACACACCAACTACCACCACCATCATCCTCCTCCATCACCGACCACCACTTCCACCATCGTTCTCATCAATCCCCTCGTCAACCACTACCATAGTCGGTGGGTCAGATCTATGGTTCCGGCGACGTCGTCATCACCGATCTAAAATTAGAGAGATTGAAAAGGAAGAGGAATTCGACGGTGAGTGGAGAGAGATGACAACAGGGACGAGAGAGAGAGAGATATGAGAACGGTGAGGACGAAAGTTTGTCGCCAATACCCATCAGATCTGTTATCGATCTCGATCTTGTTCAACACACAAATCAAGGTACGATGTTACATCCTTATGTTGATGAATTTTCGATTTGAAACAGAAATGATGATGGCATCTTGTATTTGCCCCAAATCTGTGTCTTTTAGATAATTTAATTTGGTCAAATTTCCCAACTAAGTCCATATTTTGTATTTGAATAGGTACTGCTTGAGGATGCCATAACTTTGTAAATTTGCAATTGAACAAGGAAGGAAGGAAAAGGATTGCTGAGAGTTTCTATAAGCATGCAGTAACAACGAAGAACGGAGGAGATCAAAGGTTCTTTGAAGAACATGAAGAACACATCAAAAAGTATGAATAAATGAAAAAGAAATTATATCACCATTTTGTTTTTCAAGTAGTCTAGTGGTTAGAGCTCACACAATTAAATTGTGGAGAAGTGTGATGTCTGGGGGTTCGAACCCTGGCTCCTGCATATAATATGCAATATCCCTACCATTAATGTAAAAAGAAAACAATTAAATTAAATTATAAAATGTTGGGCAAAATGTTAACGTAAAAAATCAAATTGCCAGGCCCATCCCTTGTTATAAACAAAAGGAGAATGTTAACCGGTGTCCCTGGGGCATTTGTTAAGCAGTTAAAAGAGGTAAGATTTGATTAAAAAGTAGTGTAATAATTAGTTAGTGAAAAGTAACAGTTTATATTTCCAAGATAATTTTTCTACTTTTGGATTTCTTAATTAATGCCCCGGGGTACTGTTTAACAAGACCCAAAACAAAAATGAAAAAAATCAAAGGGCTGAATTGTTAGAGAGAGAAGGACAGGTGTTGCATTTTTATGTGGTGGTACAAGAGTGTATGTCACCTTAGCATGTCCATGTATCATTGCTCAAATTATATTTTGCAGCTTTTCCACACAACGTTCTTCTATACTTTTTCTGAAGTCACCTCTCGCGTTAGACTGGAAACATCCTCTTCTTGGATCGACTCGAATACCAGAGGAGTATCCTTTTCATACTTAGTCCTTTCCCACACACTACAAACCAATTGAAGTTTATTATCATTGATATTGATTATTTTCCAAGTCGTTAGAAGCAGAGACCTTGTCCATTGTTACAACGGAAAATATGCGTAAGTTTTCTCAAAAAATATCATTCGTCGCCACGGGCTTCCCTACATCATCATAACAAACAATGAAGCTAAATTTTCTAGTCTTTGGCTCCAAAATTTCTATGACAAAGGATGGATGCAACTAAGTTTTCCTTGGTTGAACATCCCAAAACTTAATGGGAAAGTTCAATATGTGAACAAGATTATTCTCATTTAAACATGTTATGAGGTGTAGGTGTCCATTGAATTACGTGAGTTGTAATCCTAATTATCAAGATATTGCATACATGTTTTTTGAATGTCTATTAGCTGTGAATGTATGGCGTGATAGTGGTTTATGGAGCGAAATTGAACACGCCTTGGTGGAATTTGACGCGACAAAGGCAACAATATTATTGTTATTGCAACGCCTATCTCATATTAAGGTCTATCATACGTCTACCATTTTATGGAGTTTGGAAGCACAGAAATCTAGAACTATGGAAAGATGTTAACGAAACTCATACGTAAACTCTATAGAGGGTTGTAATACTGCTAGATGATTGGACAATGGGAAATACCACTGTTGCTCGTAACAATATCAATATGGTTGCTTCCCCAAGAGGCCCTAGTGCTGCCAACACGTCCCTAAATAGTACAATAGTAGATCCGATGATTGTTACATGGTAGAAACCTCCCCGAAAACGTTATAAGTGCAACATTGATGCTTCATTCTTTCAGCAAAGGAATCTTGTCGGAATTGGTATGTGAATAAGGGACGACTTCTCTACAATAGATTCAAGATTTGTAGTTTGAAAATGTTGATTCTACTCTTGATTTGAAACAAATGGTTGACTGCTTCAACAAGGATGTGCATGTTACTAAATTTGGTCATGTGCAAGAATGTAAACACAACTTTAGTTCTTACTTTGAAAAACATTTATTGAGTTTAATCGAAAACAAACTAATGCAGTCCCTTATGCTTTGGCAAAAGGTAACCACATCCTTAGCCAACTCCACAATTTATTTTCATATATTAAAACATATTGTTAACCAAACAACTTGACTCAATTGGTTAATGAACTCCACCAAATGACGAATTTTTCAGAAGAACATAAGTTTGATTTTTAGATGAGACAATTCTTAATCAGACTTCACTTAATTTACAACTAAACTCCATATTATAAAAGTCATTTTCTCTTAAGAACCGACTTGTTAAAACAAAAATAAAAAAACATTGTTCACTTGATTATGAGTAAATGCAATGAACAACCTTTATTTTTAAAAAATACTAAAAAAAAACCTTTATTTGTAAAAAAAAAAACTCTCATTACCTAAAACAAAAAGTTGAGAAATAAACGAAAATGAAATGGAACTTTGTGTTAATATCTCATTTTATTAAATAAATAAAAAACAATTTAAATAATATTTTACCTCTCAAATTCCAAAACAAATAAAATTCAAATTTCAAATTCCCAAAATTCAATTTTCCATTTTCTAAATAAAAACCCCCTAAAATATTCCAACCGTTGCACCAAAAAAAAAAAAAACCCATTTCCTCTATAAAAACCAAACCCTCTCTCACACTCACACTCTCACTCTCACCCTAGAAACGAAAACCCATTTTTCATTTCAACCTTCTTCACATTTTCATTTCTAGGTCAAAAAACCCTTTTCAAAATGCGTCAAATTCTTCACATCCAAGGTGGCCAATGCGGTAACCAAATCGGAGCCAAATTCTGGGAAGTGGTTTGCGCCGAACATGGAATCGACCCAACTGGTCGTTACGTCGGTGATTCAGATCTTCAACTTGAACGGATCGATGTGTATTACAATGAAGCAAGTGGTGGAAGATTTGTTCCGAGAGCAGTTCTTATGGATCTTGAACCGGGTACTATGGATAGTATCCGGTCTGGACCGTATGGTCAGATCTTTAGACCGGATAATTTTGTGTTTGGTCAGAGTGGTGCTGGGAATAACTGGGCTAAAGGGCATTATACTGAAGGGGCTGAGCTTATTGATTCTGTTCTTGATGTTGTTAGGAAAGAAGCTGAGAATTGTGATTGCTTGCAGGGTATGATTTTCTTTCTTTTTTAACTTGTTTTTATTTTTAGGGTTTTGTTGATTTTGAAGTTTTGATGGATTTGTTAGTGTTTGTTTGAAGTTAGTGAAATGTTGATGTCTTTTTATAGTGTTTTGTGGGTTGTTTTTGTAATGGGTATGTGTTGATTTGTTTTCTAACTTGTTTTGAAATTTAGGGTTTCATTGATTTAGAAGTGTTGATGGATTTGAGTTTTCTGGGTGATTTTTTGTAATGGGTATGTGGTTGTTTAGGGTTTTGTTGATTTTTTGGGGTTTATGGATTTGTTAGTGTTTGTTTGAAGTGATGAAGTTGTGGTTGAAGTGTTTGTATGTTTTTCATAGTGATTTATTTATGGGTTGTGTTTGATGTGTTTTTTAACTTGTTTTGAAATTTAGGGTTGTGTAGGTTTTGAAGTGTTGATCGATTTTTCAAGTGTTTGTTTGATGAAATGAAGTTGTAATTGAAGTTTTGATGTGTTCTGTGGGTGGTTTTTGTAATGGGTTGTGTTGTGTGTTTTCTGACTTGTTTTGAAATTTGGGGTTTTGTTGATTCAATGTGTTGATGGATTTATTAGTGTTTGTTTGAACTAATGAAGTTGTAGTTGAAGTGTCCAGAAAAAAAGTTGTAGTTGAATTGTTGATGTGTTTTTATACACTTGTGGGTGATTCTTGTAATGGGTATGGGTTCATTTAGCCCTTTGTTATTGCTTGCAGGGTATGGTTTTATTTAACTTGTTTGAAATTTAGGGTGTCCTTGTTTTCGAAGTGCTTATAGATTTGTTAGGGTTTGTTTGGTTTTTCTTAGATGAAATGAAGTTGTTGTAAGTTGTTTCTGTGTGGTTTTCTAGGGAGAGTTGCAAACACTTATGTCTTGTTGCTGTTAATGGGTATTTGATTTATTTTAATGTTTGTGCACTTTTTTATGTTAGGGGTTAACTTTGATAGTGTTGTGGCTGATTATGAAATTGGTTTGGTGTGTTTTATTGTTGTGTGTGCAGGATTCCAAGTATGCCACTCACTTGGTGGTGGAACTGGATCTGGAATGGGAACTCTTCTGATTTCAAAGATCAGGGAAGAATACCCAGACAGGATGATGCTTACTTTCTCTGTTTTCCCTTCTCCTAAGGTTTCTGATACTGTGGTTGAACCCTACAATGCTACCCTCTCTGTTCACCAGCTCGTTGAAAATGCAGATGAGGTCATGGTTCTTGACAATGAAGCCCTGTATGACATTTGCTTCCGCATTCTGAAGCTCAGCAACCCCAGCTGTAAGCTACTATTTCACACTTTCTATATTGACATATTTGTTTATACTAGTGTTTTTGAATATATAGTGTTTGTTGAGTAATGTGTTTAATTTTATGTGGTGGTGCAGTTGGTGATCTGAATCATCTGATATCAGCAACTATGTCTGGTGTCACTTGTTGTTTGAGGTTCCCTGGTCAGCTTAACTCTGATCTTAGGAAGCTTGCTGTGAATCTCATTCCATTCCCGCGTCTTCACTTTTTCATGGTGGGATTTGCTCCTTTGACCTCCCGTGGCTCCCAGCAGTACAGGACTCTAAGTGTCCCTGAGCTCACCCAACAAATGTGGGATGCAAAGAACATGATGTGTGCTGCTGACCCTAGGCATGGGCGATACCTCACTGCTTCAGCCATGTTTAGAGGCAAGATGAGTACCAAGGAGGTTGACGAGCAAATGATGAATGTCCAGAACAAGAACTCATCCTACTTCGTTGAATGGATTCCAAACAATGTGAAGTCTACTGTCTGTGATATTCCCCCAACAGGGTTGAAGATGGCTTCAACATTCATTGGAAACTCCACATCCATTCAGGAAATGTTCCGTAGGGTGAGTGAGCAGTTCACTGCTATGTTCAGGAGAAAGGCTTTCTTGCATTGGTACACTGGTGAAGGTATGGACGAGATGGAATTCACTGAGGCTGAGAGCAACATGAATGATCTGGTTGCTGAGTATCAACAGTACCAAGATGCCACCGCTGAAGAGGATGAGTATGGAGAGGAAGAAGGCGAAGAGGAGGACTATGGGCAACATGACATGTAATTTTGAATGAAGAGGATCTTGAATGAAGGTGCTGCAACTTCATGTTGCTGTTTCAAACTAAAACTAGTTTCTTTATATTTCAGTTACTATGCTGTAAAATTGATTTTGGTTTATTTGTTTTGATGTGACCTGTTGGTAGTGGAGAAAGACAGCTTAGAAAGCTTCTATAAGCATCACTTTTTGTTGTTGGAATATTTGATTCAAAATGATTGCCATCGTAGAATTTATTAACTGTGGAGTTCTTTCAAGTTTGGATGCTAAATTGATTTTTCAGATACTTGTTCCCATCTTGTGAAATGTTCCCATCTTTCATGTTCTTTCAAGCTTCTATGGCTTTGCTAATTTTGGTTTTCAAACATCTTTAAGGGTTAATATTGTGAGTGTTGTTTTCTTAATGATGTGTCCTAGTTATTTAATGGTTTGAGAATGGATTGGATGTGTTTCTACATAGACTTTCCTTCTGTTGGTTTTGTCCTAATTATATTTATTGTATTGTTTATCTCCCTTTATATTGAGAAGGGGACAAGATCCATTTTAGAAGTTGACAGGGGTTGAGATTCTCTCGTGACCTGTTGCTATTTAAGGTTACATGTTACAACCATCCTTACCATTGATGAAAGGGTTCTTTCCCGTTTTCTAGGATATTCAACTAGCTTCCTATGGGCTAACCTATGTATGCTACGTCTCTCTTAGAATAGGTGTATGGTTTGTCTAGTCTCTCTAATGAGTGTGGCAATAGGACTTTATAAATATCTTTGTGCAAGTATCTTGATGTAGAAATAAACTATATTTGAAATGATATAAATGACTCAACACATACACGTTCAACATTTTATAAGCCATTCATAAATTGAGTATACAGATTTACAAATAATTCATCTACTACATTTATTCATTCACAAACTCAAGGCTGAAGTCAGTGAATGTTTTCATTATTAATTTTTTTTATCAATAGCTTATGAAGTGTAAATATTATTTGATTATTTGAAAGAAAAATGAAAGTACTTCCTTTTTTATAATCATTTGAGAGTACGCAAGTACTTCCTTTTTATAATTATTTGAAAACACTTTTTCTTCTCTCTCTTTTGTGTTTTTTTGGGGTGTGTTATTCCGAACTTTTGTATTTATGGTCCGCTTGAATTGACTTATTTTTTAGCTTATCCAAATAAATAAACTTTTATCTATCATTCATAAGCATGTCAAGTTAGTTTATGAAAAAACAATATATTGTTAATAAGAACTTATGAATTAACAATAAAATTTGTTTATTTGCATAAACTATTTTTTACAAGGTAAAAAATAAGCCGATTCAAACGGATCCTAATAGGAAGACCTTTTTTGTATGTACTCAAACTTTATAATTATTTGTCAATCAATTATTTGTGATCAATATAATGAGTAAATAGTGATATTTGTTTTTTGTACCCAAAACGACCCACATTACATGTGATTAAATTGTTACATAATCATCTATTATATATTTTTTCAACTTATTTAAATCTCAAATACTATATCAAAATATAGATTGTATTTCAATATACTCCATCCAAAGATACAATTAGATTTTATTTATTGACAGAATCACCACTAACACGTTATTAGGAAATTATTGAGTGGTTGTGCAATCCACCCTCTACCATGTGCAACCATAAGAAAATTAACCATTTGTAATTGTCTAACCAGAATAAAATAAGACAACTAAGGGAAACGACTTAGAATTTAGCTATAAATAAACGAGTCTTCGCAAGACATTTCATTTTCAAATCATGCTGTTATGACCATTTTTTCTTATATGCCAAAATGATGTACATTTTGGATCTAATCCAATATATGAAAAATAAAATAGGTGGACCATAAGAATATGGTATCTCTTAAAAACAGTACAGATTCAACAATGAAGACAAAACTAATAAATAAATTCACATGACTCCCATGTTGTTGCTGCTGAAATGTTTTCAGCTTTGTTCCATGATTAAAATATAGATATGTATATTTTATTTTGTCTAGCATACATTCATAGAGAGATTATTAGTAAATCAGATCAATCTTTCTAAGCTAAAATTCTTCAAAAAAAAAATCTTTCTAAGCTAAATAGCACTCTTATTGTTGGTGTCTTCGAAGAAGGGTGACGATGGAAACACATTATCTCTTCACCGTTGCGGACCATACTTGATAAATAGTATTCATATAAATATTTTTTATTGAAATATAATGCGGACCTAAATATAAGATAAGAATCTTTTTTTAGGTTCATTGGATTATTAACGTATCTAGACTATAATATGAATTAAATACATCATTTATTTAATGAACCTAAAAAGAGAATCTTCTCTTATATTTAGGATCGGAGGGAGTAGTAACATTGAAAGAAAATTACTAAATAAATGATGTGTACATGCGGAACCTTTTATTGGACATAATTCGATCCTGGGACCTTTGGTTAAGTTGAAAAAAATTCCTTATCATCTCTTACAAGTACTCTTCGATACATGTGACACCCTTATAAGTTATAAGCACTAAATATGGACTTCAGTGAGAATGCTATTAGATTTCCTATTAAATTCCCAATAATAGATTCCCTATTAGATTTTCCATTGTAGATTACCTATACTGAATTTGATACATGTAGTTATTAAATACTTTCTCCGTCCTTATATCTAAGCACCTTTTGCATTTTACACATTTCTTAAGAAAAATTACAAATGCAATTAATGTCTCTATTTTGTGTGTTAATATTACCAAATTGTCATTTGTTTGTATGTGTATTAAATTTGACTTTTTATATTTCAAGACAAGATAGTAGTATTAATTAGGGGTATGTTTATGAAAAAAATAATAAATGCATCTAGTAATAATTTAAAAAAGGGTTTACATTTAGGGACAAAAATAAAGTCAAATAGATGCTTAAGTATAGGGATGGAACAAGTATCATTTGACTCTGTTTACACCTAAACATAATTGTCTTGTTAGTAAAAATCGGTAGGTAGAAGATTAGAGGATTATGTGAGTATCTCTCCCATTGATGAAATGTTAGACAATGACTTTGACAGCCGAACTAGAGATAGCCGATTATTTTTCGAGTTTACTGACTAGTACGTGGGTCTTAAAGACATTAGGTTGAAATCATTTTTCTTTTTACAAGATTGAAATGATATTTTAAGATCAGTAAATAAATCAAAAACATTATTGAAATTAAATTCCTTTTTCTGTCACCATATATAATTTTTTACAAAAACAATTTCATTCAAACGCAAATCAAATCAGTTGTGACAATTGCATCAATATAATGAGGAATTTCCTCAATTTAAACAAAATAAATTGAAACTAAAACAAACTTAATTAGAGAATGAATAACAACATTATTAATTCTTCTCACATGAGAAAAAAAAATAAGAAAACAAACAACCAAGACTCTTTGTCAAAAAAAAAAAAAAATAAAAATCTTATCGTTGTTAATCATGTAACCTAGACGAATTCAAAACCTTAATCATATTATGAGAAACACCTGTTATGATATCAATAGAGAACAAGGCAAGTCATTAAAGTGGAGTCAACAAATTGGTTAGTGAAAAGAGATATGTGTCACTTGATCCAACAATTAATGGAATAAAGCTAAGAGAAAGTATTCTTTAAACCCTCTCTATAAAAGGAAGAAACGATTAGCAAGAAAAGTGTCTAGAAAAATGATTGGAATCACTCTCTTCGTGAGCTCTATGCTCTTCTGGTTGCTATTAGTCTTGTACTTGGCTATATCATTTTTATCCTTCTTTTACCTTTCTTTATCATTCCAACAATTGTACCTCAGTATCTTCATTGTACTGTTTTAATCCAGGGTTATTGAATACAACTTGAGTATTTCACATTTTCATCTTTGTTGATTTACTGAGTTGTTACAACATCTTCCCGATAATATTTAGAAAACCCATATCATTAGCAAATTAATCGGAATTTAATTCCTTCAATAATATGTTGCATCCTTTTCAATTCTTCAAATACAATAATGATTTTTTTGACTAAAAAAACCATAATTATAGTACATCCAAAAAACAGTTAAGTTCTTAGGTAACATAGAATTTGGTTGTTTACCATTATGTTCTTAGTAAAATTTGTCTAATATTTAAATTGATTTGAAAATAGACTAATATAAAAATATGATATGACGTTATTGATTGAAAGAGAGATAAATATCCGACCAAACTACATGAGTATTGCGCTGTGTTAGAAAAAACCATAATTATTGTGCATTTTTTTTCTTCTAACGGTTTACTTTCAAATGGTCTTCGTTATTAGAAAAGCAATTTCAACTTCTTACCAGGTTTGATACAATCATAATTTATTTTTCAATTTCCCCACGTTTAGAGATTGAACTATTACCCCCTCAATCTCATATTACATGTCTTATTTGAATCTTTTCAACTTATTCTTATTTTATAATACCAACACAATATTTATTAGTACATTTTACCTATATTACTTTTATTTATTAAATAAATTGTAAGTATTGGTGAACAAATAATGAGTAAAAAAAAGTAGTCACAAAATATTAATTTGCATTGAAAATTAGTATGAAATATTTTCTTCATAGAGAGTAATACTCCGTCGTACCAAGATCTCGGATCCCTTGGTAAAAAAAAAAGTTACAAAATAAATGATGAGCACAATGATACCATCTAATTTGATTGTGTATATACCACTTATCTAATCATTAAATGTCATGTTATATTTTTATTTATTTTAAAATAAATATAAATGTTAGACAAATTTAACCTAAAGGATACCGATATCCAACCAAACTTTAAGGTACCTAAGAATTCACCAAAATGAATTAATTATTTCAAATTTTAAATTCAACATTAATTACTTTTTTTTCACTGTACACTTTGATTAATAATATTATTTACATGACTCCCAAGTTAATATCACCTATTTTGCATTTATAGTAAAAATAACACATCAATGATAAAAATATTTTATTTATAAACATGATCAAACGTTATTCTAGTTTGTTCATCTACATGTCATGGAAGAGTTTGTGAATTGGTCAACTGAGTTAGTGATTTTGGGATGGACAGAGTAAGTGGATGCCTACCAATAGCAACAAAAATGCATTCTATCACAAGTAGTAGGGTCAATATTTTGTTTTGAATAATAGGCCAAAATTTCCTTATCCCATTTAAGAAGCTACCAAAAAGTCAACAAATTAGAAAGGTCGACATAATACCGCGTAGAATGCAATAAAAATAATGGTTTTCATCAACTAAACATTGCTTAATTTTTCTTTGTTTTCTGAGAAAATATCATTGTAGAAAAATCAAGCTATGACTTTTTGAGTTATTACAATTATTATGATAAGACATAGTTTACTTTGAATGGTGCAACGTTTGATGTTTCATGAGTCTGCAACTTCATGATATCAATATATGTTCCTTCAATTCTTCTTCTATCTTGTGTGATTGTAATTAATAGTAGAGACCAATGAGAATTACATTGGTTTCATTTCTCTCTCTTATTCTCTTTTACTGCATATATATCAATATTCAAATCTCTCTTGTCTCTGGAAAATGTCTTGATGATCAACAATCATTGCTGTTTCAATTAAAGAACAATCTCACTTTCAGTTTAGAGAGTTCTAGTAAACTAAAATTGTGGAATTCAAGCATTGATTGTTGTGATTGGAATGGTATAGATTGTGACAATAACGGATTTGTTATTGGTCTTGATCTGAGTGAAGAATCAATCACTGGTGGATTTGATAATAAAAGTAGTCTTTTTAGTCTTCAAAGTCTTCAAAAATTGAACTTGGCTTCTAACAATTTCAATTCTGTTATTCCAACAGGATTCAACAAGTTGGTGATGTTGAGTTATCTGAATTTGTCATATGCTAACTTTGTGGGGCAGATTCCTATAGAGATTTCTCAGCTTACAAGGTTGGTAACTCTAGATATCTCTTCTCTTAGTTATTTAATAGGACAAGGGCTGAAACTTGAGAACCCAAATCTTCAAAGCCTTGTCCGAAATCTCACCAGTATCAAGAAGTTGTATCTGGATGGTGTAATTATAACAGCAA
>Ga0228710_1007203_pt1 | contig 16538 bp, 11 predicted proteins | sample MedpolnodulmetaG_FD_177995 | JGI IMG/M metagenome (GOLD analysis project Ga0228710, IMG submission 177995) | Root nodule microbial communities from Medicago polymorpha collected in Santa Monica, California, United States - pink nodules | ecosystem: Host-associated > Plants > Roots > Nodule... | reverse complement strand
ATGAGATATTCTTTGAGTATAAGACCACTTGCACAATTTATATAAGGAAGTGGTATGGGAACAATGGCGTGGTGAAATAGGAGAGAATATCAATTTCACTATATATTCTCAATTCAGTCCCTTCTTTCCTATTGTTCTTCTATAATCATTCTTTGAGTATAAGACCACGAGTTCAGACACGTAGTTGTGTAAACTTTGGGGAGCAAAACTGGATATTGGGTTGCACCGGAGGTCCACCAGAATTTCGCTTTCAGGGCAGTGGCTATTGCCACGACACACCAATTCTCTTCTATCTTTCCTAGCTATCCAAAATCTATTTCCTCTTAGTATTTCCAACAATCTGAAAGCAAAATTATTTTTATTTATTTAATTATATTTGGAAATATTAACGTTGTTATTTTTCTATGTATCATGTTGGTTCGAATTGTATGGAAAGATCACTCGGTGCCCTCATCACACTACTAGAAAAAGCAAAATTATCGAGGGAAATCAGTGACGGAAAAAATGAAATTCCTCACAAATTCCTTGGTCGCAAAATTTAGTGACGGAATTAGAGAGGGATTTCACGTTTTCCCTCACTAAATATCCCTCACTAATTTTTGTTTTTTTAGTAGTGTCAATTGGATGGATGCTAAAGAAGTGGCATGTGAGAGTTCAAATAAATTGTCGTATAATTTGAGATGAAAAGATGAGCTTCGAGTTCATGTAAGCCTTAAACTCAAGGATCTTTATGTATATAGATGTTGAATCTAAAAGTATGATATTTTTTATGTCCATGATTGAAAGAATTGTTGAAAAACTTTCATATGAAAATTTCTACGGTGTGGTAGTATAGATTATAATTTACTATCTTCATATGAAAGCTTGATATGTTAATATTGGTTCATAAGTTTGAGACCTTTATGATAAACTACAAGTTGCTATAGTTTTGTTCGAAAATCTAGCAAACAACTATGTGGAATTCATATCAAATGTAGAGGTTATATGATAGAAAAATTCTATTACATGTTTTAGAATTTTATATTGATGTTTTTGTGACCTAAATATGACTATTTTTGCTTGTTGTTTTGTTTCCAAAGTTAAAAACTTTTACTTTTGATTAAATTTCATAGTATTGAGGATATGATTGAAATTATGGATGTGTTTTTTTTTTAATCATCTATAAATATATGACAATCTATGGAGTGTGTGTGAATGTATGAACACATTTATAATAGTAATTGAATTTTGTTGTATCACATGTTAGAAATCTTTTGAGTAGAATTGTTGATGAACTTATTTGGCCATAGATAATTTTTTTTTTACTTACATGTGGATGAAGACCAATAAATAAATTATAAGTATAGAAAAAGTTATTCTCCTTACCTAAATTTCTTAAAACGCGGGGGTTATGAGAATTTTCTTTGATTTGGTAAATGATGTTAATTAGTTTTGCTTCTATTATTTGTATTTTCAATTGGGTTCAAAGTATTGTAAGTGTTAGACCAAAATGGAAGTAAAAGTATTAGAGAAAAATGGCATAGATTGTATAATTTTATCCTTTTAATAGGAGTAGAAAATGTTGATAAATTATGAATAAAAAGCTATGTTTATGATAATTTTACTATCCATGAGTATGTTTGGGTTAACCAAAATTTTTTTAGAAGGAAAGGGTTAACCAATGCTATTTTATTATTATCTAAAATAAAACAAGGCATATCCAGAAGTTCTAGCTCAACTGGAAAAATGCCGAAATTGTTAGGCCGGATGCCATGACCGGGGTTCGAACCCCGGTACCTCCACTTAAGTGTGTGAGTTTATAATGACTATGCCATTTCGTTTGTCTACCAAAAAAAAAAAAAGGTATTAGAAGTGAGCTGAATTTCATGCTAAATATGGTTTGAAATTAGTGATTTTGGCTTAAGGTAATACTCTCATAGATAGTAAGTGGAATTTTAAAAGATAGTCTCTCAATTTGAGTGTGAGATAATTGACTGTGTTATTTATTTTGTGAATTATATTATACATGATATTGCATGTGGTATAATGAATAGATTGAGTATATAAACTCATGATTTCAATGGTTATTATTTGAATGATCAATTATGTTTTCCAAAATATTTAAAGAGTATTTTGGATATTGTATTTTGATGATTGTCTATCTTAGAAGGATTTTAGTGAATTGGATCTCAAGTAAGGATGAGGTAAGTTCCATTGCGAAGCACATATTTATTTCATGATGATGTGATGATTCTTGGAAATAAATAAAGCAAATATGTGTTGTCATATTTACTAATGAAATCAAAAATCATAGCTTTTGAATTTGCAGATCAAGAAGCATAATAATTTAAAAAGTTTGTGTGAATGAGATATCTTTGTTGAGGAGATCCACACCTTCTAAATATTTTGTGATCCCAGGCTATAAGTTATGTGACTAATAATAGTGTCTATAAGAGACAACACAAATTCTTTTGTGAAAAGAATTAAAAATAATGTTATCTCACTATATGAGAAGTGAGAAAAGAAAGAAAGAAAAAAAACTTAAGATCCTTATATTCATCCCCCTTACGTCGAGGGGGGTGAATATAAAGCCTTGAGTGGAGGAAAATATGGTGGATACCCAACTCGTGGTCAAACGAAGCCATATGAACACTCCTATATGCACTGCATTTTTCATCCCTATGGCGTGTGGTAGTGCTTAATGTGAGGTTGAGCTTTTAGCTCTTAAATGAGTTCATAGCCCTAATGTTTTGGGTGGTCCTTATGAGTCGGACTTGATGGACTCGCTGCTTGTTAAATTTGAGGTTGAACATTTTTTTATGTTCTTAATAAATTCATTGCTTTTTATGGTGGTGCTTTTGAGACACACTTGATGAATTTACCTACTTGAGTGTGAAGGCTTAGACCACCTTCTATGAGACTTGGACAATCTTTCTAGAGCACTCATGAGCGACCCAAGATGATAAAGGTCTTAATTATGACGGAATTAATTATCGCGGAGCTATCACAATTTTAAAGGTAAAAGTGCGTGTTGTGGGGGTCTCATCTAAAATCTATTAAGTTCAAGTGTAATTTCACTTTATAGATTTAAGGTGTTGCCTCATTTCACGACGTGTTAATTCAATCCTCGTGACAATACTTAAGCATGGAAAAACTTTTCCTTGCCCAGAGTTCTATTTTTTTCCATGTCCAAATTTCTATTCATTTTCATTGTCTTTCTTTGATTGCCATTAGTGGGGGATTGTAGGATTTAATGACAATCAAGTGTCCTTTTTACTCCTACAAAATTATGTCTCCTTAAAACCTCATAACAATTTGGTTTAAATTGCTTACGGTTATAAAAATAACCCAACCGTTCTTAGGCCTTCATGGCCATTAATTCTATTGTTTTTTCTATGAGAAGTGGAGAACGGTAATATGAGATATTCTTTGAGTATAAGACCACTTGCACAATTTATATAAGGAAGTGGTATGGGAACAATGGCGTGGTGAAATAGGAGAGAATATCAATTTCACTATATATTCTCAATTCAGTCCCTTCTTTTCTATTGTTCTTCTATAATTATTCTGGGCGTTGTTTGTGAAGCTCCAACGTGTTGGCCTCGAGTGCACGAGTTCAGACACGTAGTTGTGTAAATCTTGGGGAGCAAAACCGGATATTGGGTTGCACCGGAGGTCCACCGGAATTTTGCTTTCACAGGAATTTTGCTTTCAAGGCAGTGGCACAGCTTTTGCCACGGAACAACAATTCTCTTCTATCTTTCCTAGCTATCCAAAATCTATTTCCTCTAAATATTTCCAACAGAAGCTCATGAGTATGTAAAGTCCATGATACGTGCAGTGTGGAAGAAGATGAATAAAGAAGCTCATAGTTCATCTTTCTCTCAAAGTTTCATTGATATTGCAATAAACTGGGGTAGAGTGGCAATGTTCATGTACAAACATGAAGACGGTCATTCCATTCAAGATGCTGATATGAAAAATCGCATAATGTCTTTAATTTTTCGGCCCATTCCATAAATGTTTTGTTCTTGCGATGGGAAGTTGAGTCGTTTGAAAATGCCCCGGTGCCTCTTTTAGGGGTGGTTGTGGGATCATTCCGGGAGATTGTCTAATGAGGTAGTATTTTTGTTGTGTGTTTTGGCTATTCTTACTCTTTGAGTTGTTGTTGAGTAGTTTTGTGGCTCTGGTCAGATTGTTTAATGGTTCGTTTTGTACTTGTCGACCTCTTTTTGTGTTGCTGGAAGTGTTTTGGTAAATGGTCTTGGTTGATAGGGGTGTTTGTGTCCTTGGAGTGTTATTTTGTTGTTGCAGGTAGGACTGAGAACAGGCCAGGCCATCTGACGGAGGTGTACGACTAGCCTATTTAAAGTCTAGTTCGGCCTAGCTTGTTTAATAAGAATGTTAGATTCAAGTTTTTTATTAAGCCTATTTAATTAAGAGTAAATTACACTCCCTTCCCTTAAGAGAAACTTGAATTACACTCCACTTTTATGTTAAAATATACACTGTTCTCATTTGAAAAGTAAAGTATATACTCCTCTCCTGAATGAGAGGTTTGAATTACAACTTCCTCCCTTAATAATCAAATTTGTACTACACTTTAATCTATTTTACATAGCTAGTAGTGTAGAAACCCCCCTTTGTTCAGATGCAGCCACTGGTAAGCCAGTCTTTGATAAAAGCTTTGGACATTTTGTCAGGGTGCTTGTTGATATGGATCTTATATCTTAATTGAAATACAAAGTATTAGTGGAAAGGAAAGGTTTTGCTTTCTTTGTAGAGATTGGTTATGATAACTTTCCATATTTTTGTAGCAACTGAAGAATTATAGGTCACAGTGTTGAGAAATGCAGAAGATTGAATAAGAAAATTAAGACTAACAAACCAGTAAAGCTTGCTAGGAAAGAATGGGTTGGAAAACAAAAGATTTTGGAAATAAGCAATGATGAAGAAGAAGTCCATAAGGATAATGTTGTGGAAAAAGAAAACCAGGAAACAATTAACTTAGCAAGCAAGGAAGCAGTTCCAGATAACTTGAATGCTGATCAGATCAATACAATTGCAGGTTCTAAGAATATGAATAATCTAAATGATTTGGATGTAGTATTGTAGAACAATGAAGTTGCAAATTATGAAAATGAGGATGAAACTTATAAGGATACTGAGTTTGTTGAAAATACTCAGTATGGGGAGAAGTCTGCACAAGGATCCAGTCAGAAGTTATCACAAGGTTCAAGCAAGAAGCAAGACTCTAGCAAAAAACAAAGCACTCCACAAAGAATACAACAAGACATGCAGTTCTTACACCAATCTTAGGCAAAAATAAAATTATTTTGAATTACAAAGCCAATTATTTTGAATTTCACAGCATACTCCATTTTGTGTAAAATATAATTGAGAAAACAAATGACAACATAACATAAATTGCAATGTCAATTACATTGCTCTTTTTAACTTAAAGACGATAAACAGGAATTGCAATCAAATGATTGGCTCTAGGCATAGTAATACCAAATGATTCTGTCATGTCCAAATCACTTGGTAACATATGATTAGGCAATTTAAATTCAAAGCAATGCACAAGTTGGGCTACCACCAAACGCACCATAGTTAGACCCAATTGCAATCCAGGACATCCCCTTCTTCCAGAGCCAAATGGTATAAGCTGAAAGTCATGCCCTCCAACATCTATGTTGTTTCCTTCAAATCTTTCAGGCCAAAACTTCTCAGGATCAGTCCAAGAATTTGGATCTCTCATAATTGCCCACCCATTCACAATGATCCTTGAGTTTTTAGGTATGAAAAATTCTTCAACAGTACAATCTTCCATGGATTGGTGTGGTACTAATAGAGGTACCACTGGATGAATCCTGAGGCTTTCTTTTATAACCATGTTTAAATACTCCAACTTGTCCAAATCAGATTCCTCCACTTTTTTCTTCATACCCACCACTGTTTCCAACTCTTTTTGCACTTTTTTCATCACTCTTGGATTTTTTAATAGCTCTGAAATTGTCCACTCAATTGATGTTGCAGATGTATCTGTTGAACCTATCAACATATCCTATGCACATAAATTTTAACCAGCAAAAACAAGAAGTATTATATCGCTGACAAAAAAAGTACAAGGGATACTCAACCCAAACAATAGGAAGACTAAATAGAGAATAAAGGCAAAATAAAGCCCTAGGACCATTTAAAAACCCCCCCTATGAATACGATGCAACCCAACGGTTAATACACCATTCCTAAAACCGCAAGGACTTCCGTTATTTCTAGTCAAGAACCATTTAAAAAAAACTTATAAAATGTTAATTGTTATGTTAGTTGTTCGCATTAACCTTTAGGTCAAACCAGTTGACCTACCCAACCCGTCACAAGTTTTGTAAAAATCATATGAAGAAATAAATAGACATGTTAAATTTTGAGACGAAATGATTCATTAAGTGTCACTAGCAACTACTATGTTATGTAAGCATGATCCTTAACAAAAAAAATGTTAGTTGTTCTCATTCTTACCATCATTATGCCTTTGATATTGGACCTTTCAATACGGTAATCAGACTCCTCAGTACCAACAAAGCCCAACATGACATCTACAAAATCCTTGGTCTTGTTATCATCTTTGTTTTCAGATTGGATATGTTCATCAATAATTTTCTCCAAAAATTCATCAAAGATTTTGTTGATTGCTTTCATGCGCCTTGTTAGCCCATTTAAATCAAGAGCTCCAATGTAAGGAATATAATCAGCAATGTTAGGAGTTGCTGCTAAACTCATTAGCTCTTGCATCGACGCCTTGAATCCCTTCTCATTCAAATCCTTGTCCGAATACTTTTTCCCAAAAACTATTATGCAAGTCATATCAGCTGTAAGTGCAGCAACCTTGGCACTTATATCAACTGTTGTTCCATCATTGGCTGCTTCTCTTATAAACTTGATCAATAGGTCAAGCTCTTGTTCCCTCATACTTCTAAAACTGTTGATTTTTGAATGGCTCAACAATTCTAATGTGCACATCTTGCGCATGTTTCGCCAATACGAACCGTATACACTGAAGCTCACATCTTTCTGATTATAAAACATGAGTTTTGCTGCCTCAATAGGTGGTCTACTTGCAAAGACAAGATCATGAGTCTTGAGGAAGAGTTCAGCAGCTTGAGGTGAAGAAACAACTATGGTTGGTACTAAACCTAAGTGCAAGTGCATGATTGGTCCATATTTTTGGGATAGTTTGTGTAGATCAAGATGAGGGTTTGCCCCTAACTTGAGAAGGCTACCCAAAATTGGCAACCCTACGGGACCTGGAGGCAATCCCTTTACTTTGTTCCTGTTTCCCCATTGCCAAAGAAAAGCAAGAGAAACAAGGAATATTGCTATACAAATCAAAATCATGATAGCTATTTAGCAAAGAGTATGTCTCTAATTTCAAGTGCCAATAGCAACCTGCCTAATACATAACCAATAACGAGGTTATATAATTTTTTTTTTGATGCAGACGAGGTTGTATCTAAGTTATAAAAACAAGTTTTTTTATTTTAACAAGAAACTTGTGTTGTATTTAGATAAAATATATTACAGTTCAGGGTCATGCGAATTTTGATTCCTAGGAAATATGTTAAGCATTTTCCTATAGATTATAATAATGTTAACAGGAACCGTTGAAATGGAAATGAATATGATCATGTGGCCGACAGGCGTAAGATGCCATAAGCACTCTATTATTGCATAAAAATGTTAGTTTATAAGAAGTTTAACATCGTACTCACATTATACACGTTAATTAAAATGAAATGGAGGATGGCGGTTTCCAGCAAGAAATTATTTAATGCCTTAATATCTCGATGAGTGTTTAGGTTCTACATAACAAGTGGCGTAGCCAAGAACTTTTGAATTTTAATTAATAATATATATATTATTAAAAAAATATATTGTACTCAATTTACATCGTACTTGGAAAATTACATACATACTCTATAATTATCATCTACACAATTTTATGTTATGATATCGTTGAATAATTGACTAATTATCAATGTTGTCGAACACATCTCTTTAAATATAAATTACGATAAAATCGTTTATCTCTTCATCTTCTATTTGATTGCGTAATTTAGTCTTCCCAATCTTCGATCATTAGAAGAGTTGTGACATATAAATTCTCATACTTTGTCAATTTATACTTCAGAGCAAAGAATCAATTTACCTTTTTTTTATAATATTAATTACTCAATACAAAAATTATGTAACATAATTTAGGGTATGTTAGTAGAAGATGATTACTAACAAAGATAGAAATTTGAATGAAGAAATATAAAAAGAGACATAAAATTCTCAAAAACGGGTCCTATGTTAAAGAAGAGATAGTAGCATTATGAATTTTAATATTCTTTAAAAAAAATATATAAAAAAAAAATCAGATTTATTGAATATATGATGTATTTAGTTAATAATATATATCATATACATAAGGGCACTCTTTAAAGATTCTCAATTAAGAAGTTATCCATTAAAAAATCAAATATTTCAATTTCCAATGCATTAAAGAGTGTTTTTAGACACTTAAAGAGTGTTTTTAGGACACTCGTTAGCATTTCCAAAAAAAAATTAATAGTTTACTCTATAATATTAGTTCTTGTTGGACGAATTAGTTATAAACTTTTTTTGTGTAACAATATTTTTTTCAAGGACAGTATGTTTAATGATCAAAATTGTAAACTTTCGAATATACTCCTTCCTGTCTTTTTTATAAGAAACAAAACTGACAGTTTTTTTTGTTCTTTTTATAAGAAACATTGACAATTTTCAAGTGTGTTTGAAGTTAAATTTCATTTATACCCTTATTTATTATAAGAGGGAATATTAAAAAGTAAGTTGGTGGTAATTATGAAAAAAATTAAATTTAAAGATGTATAAAATAAAGATAACTATTTTCAATGTATTTCTTTAGTTTTGATGATTTATGTCATTTGTTTTTTATAAAAAGACCGGAAGGAGTATTACAATACTAGCAATTCTCTAAACTAATTAACTAATAATATGCCACAAGATATTATAATTCTTGTTGTCACACGAGCTGCTGCACTTGCCCGTCACAAGCTCTGTCTCAGTGAGAGCCAGTACATAATTCGGTCTTCAGCAATGATTTTCCGCCTTGCTAATCACTTTGGAACGTATAAAGTACGTTGCCACAACTTTAATTCTTTATATGAACTTTTTTTTCTTTCCTCTAATACACTTTAGTTAAGTTTCTCTAATTTCTTTTTATACATGTCGGTGGATATTTTTTTTTTTTATAGCTTCTCTAATATACAGACTAAAAATACAATTGAACCTTCAATTTTTGACTAATTATTTTTCTATTCCATCCATTTTTAAGTGTGAAAATGATACCGGTGATCAACGTGGTCAAAATCGGAATTTTGCTGTCGATAAGCAACAGCAAAATCGAAAATCGTAAAATCGCAATAAAAATCCAAGAATTTTACTCAACTACTTTTGGAGAATCGATATAAGAAATCATAAAATTGCAATCAAAATCGATGGATTTTACCAAAACAAATATAATGCTAAATATATATTATAAACTGTTTTGTCAAAAAAACAAAAAAATATTATAAACTGTAATAAATGACTCAGTCCACAAAATACATATACATAACTGATTATAAAAAGGACAAAATCCTTTAAAATCATGTGATTTTGCATCAATTTCATGATTTTGTGTGATTTTACTAGGGATTTGCTATGGATTTGAGTCGTTGAAGGTGATAAAAGTCGCAAAATCCTAGATTTTAGAATCTAAGTCAGGATTTTGACATCAATGTCAGTGATACTCCAAAGTTATTTCCATGCTACATGAAGGAAGCTGGATCTTCTGAAGTTGAAGCTCTTGAGTATGTAAATCCATGATATGTATAGAGTGGAAGAAGATGAATAAAGAAGCTCATAGTTCATAATCTCTCAAAGCTTCACAAATATTGCTGTAAATTATGCTAAAGTGGCAATTGGACCGTCAATATATTCCTAAGGACTTAAGAGTCCCTTAGAAGGGCTTTTAGACCCTCCAAAAGGCCTCAGTGCCCTTCCTTAAGCCTGAGCAGCCTTAAGATGGGATTTAAGGCCCAAGGCGCGCCCTCCCGAGGGCGCCACCTCAAGCTGCCTCTAGAAGGCTCTAGAAATCCGTCTAAAATACCCATCTTACCCTTATTACTTGCTGGCCAAGTAACCCAAAATCAGTCCCATAGAGGGTTATAAATACAACCCTTGAGAGTCTTCTCAAGGCATGACCAATAGAATAAAAACACTAATACGATAATTGTACTTTCTGCAAGTACAGTTGGCGCTGTCTGTGGGAAGAGGTAAAACTAACCTTGACCACGTTTCTGAATCACAAATCGTGATTTGGAGACCCTAAACCTAAACCAAAAAATTCTCTGAATCGGTGAACCTTTTTACGATTTAGAAACCCTAACCATTCACAAAAGAAACCCTAAATTGTACCTCGTGTCGTGATTTAGAGAAATCCTCATCACCATGGCCACACCAGAAGAAGCTGAAACGATGAGGATCTAAATCGTTCAACTACGCGAGATGAACGAGGCCCTGCGGGCTTCAGTAGAAACCATCCAACAACAGCTGAATACCAGACCGGAGCGGATTTACAGGGAGGTATATAACTCTAGGCTGATTCCAAACCCCCTTGAGCATTGAATCAAACGCATGGGTAGTGACCCCGAGGCATGGTGCAAATATCATCGAATCTGAGGACACACAACTGATAACTGCTGACAACTCAGAAAGGAGATTGACAAACTCACACAATAGGGGAAGCTTCGGGGATATGTCAAAGGAGGACGAAGAGAAGATCATCACCGCCCTGCTGAAGAAAAAACTAAAGAAGACCATAAAAAAGGCGCTAAAGAGAGACATGCTCTCAACACCATCTCTGGAGGCTTCGCAGGAATAGGAGAATCAAGTTCGTCCCATAAAAAGTACGTCAGGCAAGTAATGTTCATCAATGATAGCAAGACGAGCCTAAGGTGAGAATGAAGCATCAGCTTCTCACCGAGTGATTTTAAAGGTGTGGTCCCTCATGACGACGACCCAATGGTCGTCACACTGCAAATCTTTAACTGGGACTTGAAGAGAATCCTCATTGATCCAGGGAGTTCAGCTCACATCTTCTATTACGACGCCTTCGAGAAGTTAGGGTTGGATCCAGATCAATTACAACCCTTCAAGGGGACCTTAGCAAGATTTACGCGCGAACAGGTTCATGTTCGAGGACATATCAGTTTAAAAACCACATTTGGAACAAGAGAAAACGCCAAAACAATCAGAGTAAAATACTTGGTGATCAATGCGCCTAACTGTTATAATATCATTATCGAGCGACCATCTTTCAATCTACTAGGCATCTTCATGTCTACTCGTTTCTTAGTCATGAAGTACCCTATGAAGAAAGGGAAAATAGGAACTCTACGAAGAGACCAAAAGACCGCCAGAGAATGTTATCACAACAGCCTAAATTTATGGAAATGGAAGAAGAAAGTTGGTACATAAGACAAGCCCCTGAGCGTCAACATGATTGATCTTGACCCAAGAGAAGAATATGAGCAAGAGCGCATTGAACCCTCCGAAGAACTAAAGGAAGTTTGCATAGGCCTAGAACTCCACCAGGTCACCAAACTAGGAACATCTCTCCAACCTGAAAAGGAGGTCGCCTTAACACAACTTCTCAAAGATAACCTAGATCTGTTCACTTCGAAGCCGTCAGATATGCCCAGGAATTGATCGCAGCATAGCATGCCATCATCTCGCCATCAACCTAAACATCAAACCAGTGGTACAAAGAAAACAGAAGCTAGGCGAGGAAAGAAGGAAAGTCGTCGACAAAGAAGTAAATAAATTAATCGACGCCCAGTTCATCAGTTAAATCAAATACCCCATCTGGCTGGTGAACACTGTCCTAGTCAAAAAAGCCCTTGGAAAATGGAGAATGTGTGTGGATTATACTGACTTAAACATGGCGTGCCCTAAGGATCCCTATCCACTCCGAACATTGATTATCTAGTCGATGGTGCCTTAGGGTTCAAAACCCTTAGTTTCGTGGACGCCTATTCTGGCTACATCCAGATAAGGATGGATCCCTAGACACCCCAAATACATCATTTATGACTAACAAGAAGAATTACCACTATGAAGTCATGCCCTTTGGATTGAAAAACGCCGTCGCGACCTTCCAACGATCAATGGATACAATATTCGCCAAACAGATTGGAAGGAACCTCGAGGTATACATAGATGACTTGGTAGTTAAGAAAAAAGAGGAAGGCAGTCACACTGAAGACTTAAGAGAAATCCTACAACATGTTAGAGAATATAACATGCCGTTAAACCCGGCTAAGTGCACTTTTGGCGTTCAAGCAGGAAAATTCTTAGGTTTCCTGTTAACAAGAAGAGGTATAAAAGCTAATCCTGACAAATGCCAAGCCATAATTAACATGAGAAGTCCAGCCAACATTAAAGAAGTTCAACAGCTAACTGGAAGACTAACAGCATTATCCATATTCCTTTCCTACGCCGGCGATAAGGCCTTTTCCTTTTTCGCATCCATCAAGAAAAAGGGAGAATTTGAATGGACACCTGACTGTGAAGACGCTTTCAACAAAATCAAAACCATTCTGTCCAGCCCGCCCATCCTACACCGCCTAACAACTGGAACAATCCTTTTCTTATACTTATCAATATGTGATAATGCCATAAGTTCCGTGCTGGTGCAAGATTACGACGTAGGCGAGAAACCCATATATTTCATCAGTAAAGTCTTCCGAGGGGCTGAGCTCAGGTACCAAAAGATTGAGCTTCTCGCACTCACCGTAGTTATAACAGCCAGGAAATTACGACCATACTTCCAAAGCCACCGAATCATTGTCAAATCCAATTACCCCATCAAGCAAGTACTCGGAAAACAAGACCTCGCGGGGCGAATGGTGGCGTGGTCGATCGAGCTCTTTGAGTATGACATCCAATTCCTACCTAGAGGAAGCATCAAGTCTCAAGTCCTAGCAAATTTTTTAGTCGAACTCACATCGCCCGTAAATGAAGAAGCTCCTCACGTGTGGCTACTGTCCGTTGGTGGATCATTTCACTTGAAAGGAAGCGGTGCAGGAATAATTTTGGAGGGTCCAGGTGATCTTCTCATTGAGTAATCACTCAAATTCGAGTTCAAGGCTAGCAATAATCAGTAGAATATGAAGCCCTCATAGCAGGAATGAATTTAGCACAAGAAATGGGAGCGGAGAATCTAAGGGCACAAAGTGACTCTCAGTTGATGACGAGTCAGATCACGGGCGAATACCAGACTAATGACAATCAAATCACCAAATACCTCCCCAAAGTTAAAAAGCTTGCAGAGAAATTTATGTTGTTGAAGCCATCTTTGTACCTAGAGAACAGAACGCCCGCGCTGATTTATTAGCCAAGCTCGCAAGCGCCAAGAAGCCTGTAAATAACAGAAAAGTAATACAAGAAGTACTCTCCGAACCAAGCACGGAGGCGTTGGCGATTCAAATGATAATAGAAGAAGACGAAAGCTAGATGAAACCTCTAATTAAATACCTAACATGATCTTTCGTCGCCAAAAATGAGGAAGAAGATACTTTGGTTCGAAGAAGGGCATAAAAATTCACCATGGTGGCAGGAAAACTATACAGAAGAGGAAAGGCGGCCCCTACGCTCAAGTGCTTAGGAAAAAACGAAACAAATCTATTACTCTTAGAAGTTCACGAAGGAGTATGTGGGAGTCATATCATAGGAAGAGCAGTGTGAGCCAAATTGCTAAGGGCGGGATATTATTGGCCAACCATGCTTCAAGATTGCGCCAAGTATGTTAAGAAATGTGATAAATGCCAACGTTTCTCTGACAGGAAACACGCCCCTGCAAGATAGCTAACCTCTGTATTCATTAATTCATTCACAACATGCTTTAAGACTGATTCCATTAGGTTTCCCTTCTGAGAATTCAATCCCTTTACCATTGTTCTTATAAATGCTGTAAATCATATAAGCTACTTTGCTTCTGTCAATGCTAGATATAATGATATCTTCAAGTGAAATTTTATGTTTAGTTACAAGTTTTCCTTCACACTTTTCTTGCAGCTTCTGACAAAGAAACTTAAGTTTGGCTTCATAAGTTCTACGAGTTTGGCATCATAAGTTCTACAAATGAAGTCAAAACCTCTAAGTCCTTCCTCAAATGCTTTCAGATCTAATAGAGTCTTTTCTTGTTGTTTCATTAAATCAATATATTGATAAGTGTCAAAAAGGAGTTAAATAGACTATATATTTTATGCACTTTGATTACTTGGTTTGCAAGTTATCTTGCGAAAAGCTCACAAATACTGAAGAATCATTCAATTATGCTTTTCACATCTAATGCCAATTCTTTGTAGGAAAATGCACGCCTGGACACTTTAGAAGCAAGAAAACATGAAGAAATGCAAAGGACAACTCGCCACGGCGAGCTCAAAGGTGAGCTGAGGCAGAAAGTTGAAGTTACTTGCCTCCAACTCGCAATGGCGAGTAGCATCAGCAAGAAATAGGCAGAAGTACATGTTTACTCGCCATGGCGAGTGAAATTACTCGGGAGACGAGTAAGGCGGTCTAACCCCCTCAAAGCTGATGTGGCAGAAACCCACTGGGGAAGGAAGCTCAACTCGCCATGGCGAGAAAACTTACCCGTGAGGCGAGTTGAGACAGAACAGGCCATATAAAAGCCCATTTGTTCATTTCAAGAAGGATCTATCATTGCAGGATAGTTTAGGCCACTGGAGGAAGAGAGAAAACAAGGGAAAATACAGAGAGAACCTAAGGAGCAAGGAGCACAAGGATTGAAGGAAGACACAAGATCAGTGAGACATCATGGTTTGGTTCTATTCCATCTCTTCTTTTCTCCTTGTAAGGTTACCATGACAATGAGTAACTAAACTCTTTTTGTTAGGATTAAATGTAGTTAACTCTATTAGTATGTATTTCTTTTGATTGGGATGTTATGTGATTCTAATTTATCTTATGATATTGATGTTATTCTTGCTTTCCATGTTTGATCTTATGGATTTGAATGGTGATTGAAAAATACCTTTTGAATCTAGGGTAGAATAATCGTCTATCAATACTCTTGTTCTAGACATGGAACTTAGGTTGGTAATCACTTTGAATATTGGAACTTAAAGCTTTTGTATCATTGTATAGTTTGGGAAATCGACGATACGACGATACAACCGACTATTGGACCGTTTAATAGTGTGAGACATTGACAATTAAACGATCCAACAAAAATCACGATATCATTTGGACACGAATGATGTTGTTGAGCAATATGTGATAATATCGATTGATAGTTAGAATCCACAACCCAAATCCGAGAGTACGTATAAGTAGGTTGATGAAGTTTAATCCCAACATACTTATTTCCCTGTTAACTCTCGTCCCATTTATAAATTCTTAGTTTGATATATAGTGTATGAAACAACAAAATACCCGACAACCCTAGCTCAGAACAATATAGATTGTTGAATGGCTTAGAATATCACACCAGTCCCTGTGGAGACGATAACAAAAATACTTACTTTTGATATACGTAAATATGCTACATCAAAATGGCGCCGCTGCCGGGGACTGGCGTTTAGATATTTGAAGCATCGTGACAATTTGTATTGTTTTGAGCATCTGTATATAGTTAGTATATATTTTTCTTACTGTATAGCTTTTCTGCACTAACCCCTCTTTGGTATACAAAGAAAAGTTTCTTGTTAGTTGTTTCCGTTTCAGGTTTGTCACACGAAAGAAATCATGGCTGATCATGGTTACATCAACTTTTATCCTCCACCCGAGTATGAACCATATCAACAGTATTAACAATACCCTTCTGAAGATGAACGAGTATCAAATATGGAAAACATTTTGAATATGTTCATGCAACAATCCATGATAAACATGCAGGACACCACCCAAAGATTAAAGAATCTATCACTTCAGGCGGAGCTCATGCAAGCACAAGTAGATTTTATACAAACAGTCATGGATATGCAAGCCAACAATCAATCCACACATGGAGAACAAGAAGATAATTCAATTACGTATGAGAAAGTCGGAGAAATTGTTGAAGAAGGTGTTGATGAAACTGAGGAAGATACAATATTAGAAGAATGTGGGGAACTGTATATTGCAAAAGAGATAAAAACACCACATGAAGAAGAATTTCCTCAAGAACGGTCGGATACTAAAGAGGCTGCAACTGTTGATATCAAGAGGTGATGATGGTGGCAGAGAGAAAGGAACGACTACCAAGCAAGGAAAAATCAATTGAACAAAAGGGGGAAAAAGTGAGCAAGGCGAAGATTGATCGAGTCATAGACGAGATATGTGCCTTGTTCAACAAACCAAGATTAGGGAGGATTTGGACTCCACATCAACTATACTTCAAATTCATGGAATTCCTCCCGAAGCGCAGGATTACCAAAGATGATGTGTTGTCCGTTTCATTTCATCCA
>Ga0228710_1007202_pt1 | contig 16540 bp, 7 predicted proteins | sample MedpolnodulmetaG_FD_177995 | JGI IMG/M metagenome (GOLD analysis project Ga0228710, IMG submission 177995) | Root nodule microbial communities from Medicago polymorpha collected in Santa Monica, California, United States - pink nodules | ecosystem: Host-associated > Plants > Roots > Nodule... | reverse complement strand
CATTAAACAAACTAACTATTCTAGGGACTTTATTATTTTGAAACAAAACAAAATCAATAAAGAAATGCCTTATTATTTATATATTCACAATATATATTTATATCAATATCATGATACAAAGCCAAACCCAATCAATATAGATTGGCTATTAGGGCTTACTCCAACAAAAATATGACTCAATATGACCATGATGCATAAACTTCAAGTAAGACTCGACAATGCGCTTAAAACCAACTATATAATCAGCAAATAATGTAAAAGTACACCTCCAATTACATTTCTTCATAATCAACACCATATGCAGTATCAAGTTTTACAATCCACACAATCACCAAGTAATAATTCAAACAAGATTTCATCACCATAATATCAAATCAAAATTCACCAAACGAATCATCTTTGAAGGCAACATCTTTCGCCTTAAAGAAACATTATCATTTCAAGTTCATATTTCTCAACAAAGACGGCCAACCAAGCACACCATGATAATCATCACCTTAAACACCCAACCTATATTAATTCATTCTTATTCTACTTTATAAGCATGAATCCAAAGTCTCCTAGAAGTTATCCGACCATAAAGTATTAATTTCACAAAGTTCATCTATGTTTTATAAAACTAGCATTTTCCGATTACTCCACCAAAATCAAAGTATCCAAGTCCAAATGCCTCAACCAAGTACACACACAATTCACTTATGAGTGCAGTAGCATATACATATATGTATCATAGGCCAATTCCAATTAATTCCAAAATTTCACAAAGTTCGTCTCACTTTATCATTTTCAAAAGAATTTCATTTTTCAAAGCGAAACCAAGTTAAAGCTCATGATTATCATCCAAAACATTTTTATAAATCAAGGTTACAGTAAACAACCTTAACCCTACCCTTTTCCTTTGCGAAAAACAAGTTTCGGAAAATTATGCGTTCTTAAACATTTTTCAAAAAGTTTGGATTCGATTCCACAAAACTAAGTTCAATCTAATTCGTTTGATGTTTCCAAAAGTTTAGAAAGCATAAATACAATTAAGTCCATCAAAATAATCAGTTTGGAACCGCTCGGATTGACCCCAAGTGCCCAGAACGACCCAGAACATGGGAGTCTGTAACGTGCAATTCGCTACAGCGAGCTCCAGCTCACCTAGCGAGCTAAACCAGAATAGGTCACCCTGTTCTTGGTTGTTCACCCTTAAACTCATAATTGAAAATAAGAGATTATAGGTTAATTATGAAAAGGAAACCATCCCCCTTACCTCTAGTCTTCAAGAATCCTAACATTGGCCTCACTTAGCTCCTAGCTCCTTAAACCCCCTAGCTCCTCTTCTATCCCCTTGATCCACTTTCTCTCTCTACCTCTTATGTTTTTGTGAAATGAAATGAAGGCTTAACCTAATTCTCATAAGAGTTTGTTTATATACTACCTCCTAATTGTGCTTGACTTCTAATTGTCTTAATGGACTCAATATTTTTACCAACTAATTCACCAAGGTTACTACTCACTTAAACCGTCAAAATAATGAATAATTACCCCAACTCACTAGTGACTTAGTAAAAATAATTACTCCCACTGAAACACCAAAAATAACCCTATGATAAAATGACCATTTTACCCTTGTTCACCAAATGACCAAAATATCCCTGAGTCAAAAAATGACTAAAATACCTTTCTTAATCCAAAAATTCACTAATTCTAAATAAAAATACACACAATGCAATTAATCACACACAAGCACATATAAATACACATAATAATTAAATAAAATAATTCTAGCGAAAAACGGGTTGTTACATTGATGATCTGCCAACCTTCCTTTGAAAGGATTGTCCCCCTACCTCGAATTCTTCGAAAACGCGACGTTTGCCTCTCTTCTCCTTAGCTAGTGTTTTCTCCTCTCCTCTATTCTTTTCTTCAGTTCAGCAAAAGTGTTTATTTTGATTTTGTATTTCTTTATTTATACTAGGGAATTGGGCTATTCATCATGCTATTTTTTTTCTCTACTCATCATAATTTTACTTCCTTCTCTACCACTTACTTGATTACTTCTAATTCACACCCCCTATCTCTATTATCTCATTATCTCAATCTCTATCCTATTATTTTCAACCAATAATAATATTAATATTATGTATAATTAATCTCTATCCTGTTACACAACTCTTATATAGTAGACTTGAACCATGACCACACAAGAATATACATGTGACTCAACAAACAATACTATTAAAATGCACGTGTAAAATAACTTTACGTTCCGAAGTGCATCAAATGAAATTGTATGTGTGTATATATCTATATATATCATAACATATACAAAACGGTAAAAATAATATCTAAAAATAATTATTATAGATAATCAGTATATCTTTTTTCTTTAAATTGTATTTTTGTCTCTTAATATTTTTTTTCACCGTTTTATCACTTTTTTTGGGTCAAAGGCTGAATGTTCTCATCAAGGCTCATGATCATGGCTCATTTTTCTCATCTTGAAACAGTCGTATGTGTGCCTCTTTTTATTTTAGTAGATTTACACTATTTTTACCACAAAAAATTTCATACATACAAGAAGTATGATACACCATTCTTTCTCACAAAGACTATAGCTTGTAATCTTCCCGTATACAAATTATTCTTTTCAGTTATGTATACTCAATTGTAAGCCATTGACAATGATTTCATCTGCCGGTGGGAGAAAAGAGAAAGGGAGGTAGGAAAGAAGACAATCAATGGAATATAGCAGATTTCCGACTTTAAATATTCTATATCAGGTTAGTAATCACACTTTCATTTTTCAGTTTTTTTATGGTACATTTGATAGAGGATGTTGAAATTTTAGAGAAGTTTTAAGTTATTTTTTAAAAGAGTATCGATTTCATCCAAATAACTTTTTTTTGACATTGGACTATAGTTATTTAATCTAAAAAATTGAAATATTAAAGTCCAAGCTGAGAGACCTTATGCAAAAATGATAAAAAAAAAGTAGAGTGAGAGAGGGCAGACTTGCCGGAGACCCTGGGTTCCGGCGTGATAGAACCAATGTAGTTTCCATTAATGATGAGATTGCATTCAACAGAGGTCATGCACATCATCATCCATGTTACCCACTGAGAACAAAAACCTAGCTTTTTCTAGAATAGCTTGTAGGTAAGACTAGTTGACATTGTCAAATACTTTGGATATGTCATGTTTTAAAGCAATTTACCTTTTTTTCCCTTTTGACTTTGATCCTATATGATGAAGGATCTCAAATGCATTCGTCGCTTTATCCATGATGGATCATGAGTGAACGAAAGTCTCTTACTCTGAGGATATGAATATCCACTTCACGATCAGAGGTTGAAGGCGGTCACTAGAACCTTTGAGATAGGGTGGAGTTTCCTTATGATTTCAGGGTTGTCCCCTTCTGGAGCAAAGACAATATTAGTTTCATTAAAACTTGGTGGTAAGTGACTGGTATTGAGCTAGTGTTAAGCCTCATTTGACAATAATAGTTTCACTCTCAACTCTCACTCTCACCTCCTCAAACAAAAAATGTTTATTCTTATTTCAGTATCAATAATCAACAATGCTTAGTTGTTCTATTCTGTAGATTCTTTGATATAAGTGTCATTGTATGCTTTGTACAATCATCTTGCTTCATCTATGATAAAATATATGGATTCTAAAGATTTTTTTTGTTACCGGAGTTTGAACCTCACACCTTGCATATATTATGCATTGTCCATACCATGAGTTAAGCTCATGAGGAAGGATTCTAATTTATAAAGCATTTGTTAGTACTATATATTGCAACTCTACGCAAAACAATGAAAATAATAATAATAAATAAATACAACAACTGTAAAATATTTTTTCGTCACTCTCTAACTAAAGATAAGTCAAGTCTGTCACCAGTGACGATCACAACTCCACCAGTTGTCCAAGTGTTGGTTTTTCACTCATTTTTCATACCATTGGCTTCCTTGACTGTGACAATCACTGCACCTTCATCCTTTGTGGTGTTAATGTTGGTTGTCCATCCATCTGTCGTAGAGTCGGCTTGGGTGACAATAACCAATATTGAGGTCGCATCTGTCGTGCTGCAAGGGTTTTGTTTTGCCTTTAATTTTGTTCTAAGTATTGTTTCTTAGCTTAGGGTTTTAAGATTTGATTTTATTACATTTTTCCTCATTTTAGGTTATCCTCGTCTTTCCTAGCACTAACACTGGAGAATGTCGAGTATATGGAGAATTTAAGTCTTTTTATTATAAGCACGATGATGCTACTAAAACTTTTTTTAATTGAATTCCCCATTTCTCCATAAAGCAAAGATAAAGTTGCATTTTTCATAGATGCTTCATCTTTTCTAGGAAAGGGAAATGATGAAACATCTTTGAGAAACACAACTTTGTCTTTTGTTTTGGGATAGAGGGGGAATACTATTAGAAAAGGTTATATTATTATCATCGTGCCTATAAGAAAGATACTTAACTTCTCTATTTATTCAGCCTTGGTCAGAGTTATTCCAAGGAAAGATGATGACAACCTAAAATAATCAAAAGGTAAAAAAACAATATCAAAAAACATTAAGTAAAGAAGTAAAAATGCAAAATAACAAAATTAAAGCTAAAAACAAACCCTTCTGGCACAATAGATGGATCTTTAGTAACCATCATCGGAACCAATTCTACGACAGATGGATGGAAAACCAACATTGTAATGGATAGGTAAAATCAAAGATGGAGATTTGGAATAACACTTTTAAGTTACTCTTGGAGTCAATATAACCATCATTTAAACTATATGATCAAGAACCTTTTTTACGAAACCAGAAGGTATTATTACTCATCTCTCCATAGTCCTTCTTACTAGAATTTGATTCTACTATCTCTTCTAAAGTTATTGCCTACATCATATGGCCTGAAAACAATCGAGGGAGATCTGTCACTGGGAAATACAATATGTTTCAATGTTTGTTTAATATATAATTTTAAACACATGCAGAGGAAAATCTAGAAAAACTATAAGAAAAACTATTAGAAAATATGTAGAAATTTATTACTTAGATCAAATTATGGTCTATGAGAGAATAATATAGAATAATTTGATCCATGTAGCAAACACCACTTAATGAAAAAAGGCTTGATTGTTGTTTCTTTCTTCAATTTTTTTTAGAGGGACTTGGTTGTTACGGTTGTTTAAATATATGCTTATGTAAGTAATATATATACATATTATCCTATTTTAGTATTCATGATTTCTTTTTTTTTGAACAAATTAAAATGAGATATATTATAAACAACTGAGCTACCCCACACACAAGGTGTACAAGGAGAAACACCAGGAAATATCTACAAAGTCATAGTGCCAAAAAGAAAGCACCAACCAGATAAAAAGCTAAACTACATAATTATGCCCATACAAGGAAGCGGATGTTTCCATCAGTCGTGATAACTGTAACTGAAGGAAACATGTTTAGATTTCAACCATAAGAATGAGTTTAGCTTGACTCTTTCTAAGAGCATGAAAGGGGTAGCAACCGCATTTTCAAAGACACGATTGTTCCTCTCCTTCCATATAACCCAAACAACAGCAAACCAAATGATCGAGAAAAATATGTGAGAACTCGTAGGCATGCCTGCCATTTTAGTAAACTGGTAGAAGTGATGTCGAATGTCACCTAGAGTAGCAGAAAGAATACCTAACCATTTTCATACATCTGCCCAAAGACCATTGGAAACGTCGCAATGCAAAAACAAATGCAATGTCGTTTCGGGAGCTTCACAGCCAGCAGCACAAGTTGATGCACCACCATTGATAACACCCCGCCGTAACAAGTTGTCTTTAGTCGATAATCTTTTCCGAAGAAGGTGCCACACCAACAAAGATACTTTTGATGGAATTTGTTTCAGCCAGGATTCCTTAATAGAGTAACCATGTCTTTAGTCGGTATTTATGATTTCTTACAAGAGACAAGGGTACAGTTTTTAATTTTGGGTGTAATTTAGTATACAATTCAGAATTTTCTTTATGGAAATACAATATCTCTTCAATTCTGAGTTTTCCTTAATCTATTAAAAGAAAACTCTGAACCAACTGAACAAATAGATGACTTACTAATTAAAAGTTTTAAACATTAAATGTCAAGAACAAAATTTCAATGAGATTGTAGCTCAATGGCAATTGCTCAAATCTTTTAGACTTGATCCCATCAGCCACATGTCCCCATCAATTTTATTTATTTATGTTTTGACTTTTATATGATGCAATTTATTTTGAAGCAGTTTAAACAATTTTAATTGATGTGTCTGATTAAGTTATATGGTGTTACCATGTGGCCGAGTATTCGTTCGTATTATGTCTTTGATAATCATCAAAAACTATACTTGAAAGATTAATAATAATTTTATGTCTTTGTTTAGAATGAAAAATGTCTCCCGTTCATCATTAGTGAGTAATGACTACTTCAAACTAACTTAGAATTTGAAGTTGTCTCATTATTCTTATGTATCCAATTTTATTGAATAATGAAAATGGTCTATTCGTCTTTTGATTAAATAAAATATTTCTAATGTCAGTAATGTTATAAAATTTCTAATCTATCATTACATATGTATCCTTCGTCTAAGAAATTTATTTACTAATAGTGTGGAAGATGTAGGTGCTATTTGATTTGGTTTTGTATTTAGTAGGAGACAGCAAGAAGGTGCCTTTTGCTTGTTTTCCAAGTTGATTTTAGTGGAAAACCGAATTTTCATCTTTTAATCAATATGTAATGATGCACTATAAATAGAGACCCCTGCGTCCACTTTTATTCAATCAGCAAAGTGTCAAGCAAGATAGCGAAACAAGGCAAGGGTCAAGCATCAGGAGCTTCAAGGCAAGGATCTCCATCCTCCTCTTATTCTCTCTAGGGTATGTTTTTCAATTGTTTTGTTGTGATGTTGGTTTCCATGCCCAACTAAACCTCTTCGATTAAGGTTTCACAATGAACCCCTTCTTATTTGTTGGATTTAATTAATAATGTTTTTCATTCAGATTTTAAACGAAAGTAGTCAATAGTAAATCCACCAATAGGTTTATATAAATGTATATATAACCAACGTGTCAAGTGTTTCATACATCAATCTTATATCCATTTAATATCATCTTCATCCTCCAATACATCACCCAGATAGCATAATCATCCAATACATCTAAGGTATACTTTTCAATTGTTTTGTAATGATGTCGGTTTCCATGTCCAACTAAACTTGTTTGATCAGGGTTCCATGATTAACCCCTTCTTATTTGTTGGATTTAATTAATAAAGTTTTTCATTTAGTTTATGTTTTGATAGTCATATTTAATTTTATATATATTTGGCCTCTAATTCTTTTTCAATTGAGAATCTGAATCAATAATCTCGAAAATTGATTTATAGACGGATAATAGGTTTAACAACCCTTGTTTATGTTAAATAGTGACAATAGTAAAATTGTTTATTTTATTAATTAAATGTTTTTAATGGAATCTAAGTATGAATCTAGCTTTTTAAGTAATCTGAAGGAAACCTCGCAATTGTAACTGGTTGAATTGTAGGGATATTAAACACAACTTTCTTAAATCAAATAGATAGGGCATGAATTGATGATTTACCTAGTTAATTCCAACAAAGACGGAGGGGAGATTAAAGGATTTTCTAATCGACGTTACGCATTGAATCGAACCAACCTAATCTCGTATTAGACAAAGCAGTATAACCTTGTAACCCTTTTAAACTCTCTACTTTTATTTACTTTCAAATAAGATATGTTAATTAGAAATTTGAACGACAATCCTTGTAAACATGATAAACTTACTACTTTATTACTTGTTACGATTTGGTGCACTTGCCAATATTTACACCTTTCGTCCATCAGTAATTGTGGTGTTAGATTGCCATCATTATCGACCATAGTGGAGATAATGGTTTCCTTTCATCTTGGATGTCAAGAGAGAAAGCTTATGGTTAATTTAATTCCCTCAACGAGTCATGATTTATTCATCGAATTTTCATGGTGGATATGGTGTTGACAGTGAATCAGTTAATGGAATAGGTAAATAAATTAGGTAAAGACTTAGTGGTCTACATATGGAACATTTGTTTTATTTTTAAACAACGATACTTTTAGTTAAAATTATAGATTTCTGCTCTTCCCCCAGCACAAAACACTCGCGCCTTGCAGCCATTCAGAAAATGCCCTTGCGCTAGTTAAGTAACGCGAGTGTTAATCTCTGTGTTACTTAACTAACGTTGCGTGAGTTAACTAGCGTAACGTTAGTTAACTCACGCAACGTGCTATCTTAAACAAGGCAGAACACCTCATTTCTCATCTAAAATCTCAAAAACCTCTCTCAAATCACCCAAAACCAAAATTCCTTCAAGTTCAAATCAAACAACACTCCAATAACAAGTAAGTTTTCATAATCAAACACCATTAATCTTTTATGTTTTTATGTTAGATTTTTTCTCTTAAATTAGAAATTTTTTAGATTTAGGGTTTGTTTAAATTTTAGTTTTTTTGTAAGAAATCATACAATGTTTACATGAAAATGACTTGTGTTGCTTAATTGTTTATATGTTTGCATGTTTATGTTGTAGTTTTGAGTTTTAGAGAATTTTTTTAGATTTAGGGTTTGTTTAAATTTTGAATTTTTTTGCAAGAAATGACTATATTTATATGTAAATGACTTATATTGCTTAAATGTTTAGACATTTACATGTTTATGTTGTAGTTATGAGTTTTAGGGTTTATGTATAATTTACACTCCAAGCGTTGGATGAAATGTTTAAATGAGTTTTTCATTGATTATTTTTAATTTCTTATTGTGTAGATTTGAAACAATGGTCGGGTGGATCGACGTTCATGCACAATTCAACGGCAGAGAACCTCAGAGGTTGAAGGTTCAATGCCTTGGTGTAACGTTAAGAGGTCTCAATGATGAACTGAATGAATTCAACCAAGGAGGGTGGAATACGTTCGGTATAATCGTCCAACGCTCGACGAGGGGATTTAAATGAGTTTTTCATTGATTATTTTTAATTTCTTATTGTGTAGATTTGAAACAATGGTCGGGTGGATCGACGTTCATGCACAATTCAACAGCGGAGAACCTCAGAGGTTGAAGGTTCAATGCCTTGGTGTAACGTTAAGAGGTCTCAATGATGAACTGAATGAATTCAACCAAGGAGGGTGGAATACGTTCGGTATAATCGTCCAATGCTCGACGAGGGGAGAGTGTCATTCAGTTGGGTGGAATTAACGAACGACGAAAACGTGACGAGCATGTTTTGGGAGCACAACATGTTCCAGTGGATCGATATACGGGTAACGTTGCTGAGATCAACTGAAGATATTATCAACAGTCTGATTCCGCCAGAAGATCGTGATTAGGTAGGGAAATGCACCTTCCAACTACAACAATTGTCCCTCTGAATGAGGTAATTCAAACTTGTTAAACGGCAGGACTTCATCATTCGACCGACATTTCTACTGTTCCATTCAAAAGATTAAATTTTTGTTAGGATGGTTTAAATGAAGGTATTGAAGTGTTAAGGAATGGACCTCATTCTTTTGACACTTGAATACCGTCATTTAAACCAAGACTAACAAGAATTTAATCTTTTGAATGAAACAGTAGAAATGTCGGACGAATGCTGGAGTCCTGCTGCTTAGCAAGTTTGAATTTACCCCATTCAGGGGTAAGATAATTGTTGTAGTTGGAAGGTATATTTTCGAATATAATGTGATGTAATGAATTTTCCACTTTTCGAATTTATTTATTCATTACGCAACTTTTATTCGAATTCACATTGGACTTAATTAGTGTTTATTTGAATACGCAATTTTTAATCGAAAACACGACTTTAATCGAAATTATTCAATACTCGACTTTGCTTCAAATTTAATCAATATTCAATTTCGCTTCAGATTTAATTTAATCAATACACAATTTTGCTTCAAATTTATTCAAAATCTTCAAATTTATTCAATAAACAAAATGTTCCAAAATATTCCAAGATTATTCAAGATTATTACAAGACATTACATTATTTAATCATCTCCCTTGTCGTCAATTAATCAACTTTATTCGTATTCACGCTGAGTTTAATTAGGCCTTTTTTCAATTTTTTGTTTAATACGTAACTTTATTCGAATTTATTCAATGCGCAATTTTTATTCTAATTCACGATGAGTTAAGTGGCGCATAGTGGCTACTTTTTTTTTAATGTATTTACTATATTCAAATTATTTTATTTACTTTATTCTAAATTATTTATTTTCTAAATTATTTGTTCACCTTATTCTAAATTATTTATTTGCTATATTCTAATTTATTTATGCACTTAAAATAAATTCGAAATTAGAAAATAAATTCAATTTTATTTTAATTCCATATTTATTCTAATTTATTTATTCATTAAATACAAAATTAAAAAATAAATTCGATTTTATTTATTCAATATTTATTTATTCAATACATAATCATAAACATAAAATAAATGTAAATATAAATACAAATAAAAAAACAAAATTAATAAATATAACGCTCGTTTTATTAATATCATTCATACATTACAATAGATGATACATATAATTTATTTGAATTCAGTAATCTACTTATTTTCTTTTTACCCTCTTGGGGTAAAAAGTTATTTTTACACTCTTGGGTATATAGCAATGGCTCTTGGGGAAAATAGTGATAAGTTCTGTTGGGTAAAAAGACATCAAGATCCCTTGAGGTAAATTTAAATTTGGTAGCTTTTATACCCCCATGATGATTCTTTTTACCCACGGTAAAAAGATTTTGGGAGTAAAAGGAAGCAAACTTAATTTTACCTCAAGGGATGATGTCTTTTTCCCCAACCCGACTGACCACTATTTCCCCCCAACAACTATTACTATATACCTAAAGGGGTAAAAAGAGTCAAAAAAAACGTGAAAAAACTTAACAAAAACGTGCAAAACCAATTAAATTGCATCGAACACCGTCCAAAAAACGTGTGTTCTTCAGTTCTGACCACCAGTCAACGTGCGTGAGTTAACTCGCGCACATGTCAATGGTGCGTGACTTAAGTCGCGCAGAGATTATAAGGTGCATGAACTAAGTCACGCAGCATGACTTAACTCACGCAGGGGTATATTTGAAAAGGTTGCAGGGCGCGAGTGTTTTGTGCAGGAGGAAGAGCAGAAATCAAAATTATAAGGTGCAAATTTAAAAAGCCCGTTAAAAAAATCATTTTGCTAGGCCAAAGCCCAAAAATCCAAACCCTAAAGTCATTTTTACCTCTTTGTACTCTTTCTCTATATAAGACGCCGCTGCATCTCATTTTTCTCCATTGCTTCTTCGATTTATGTATTCTTCTTTTCTTTTCCATTTTCTAAATCTTTTTTCTTGTTTCTCTTTATTGATGTATTCTTGGAACATCTAATTTCCTCTGTCAGTCCAACTTCTTTAGAAAATTCAATTTTTGACGTCAAAATTAGGCATAAGATATTCTTGATATCATAACTTGAGCAATCATATTATGTGCTTGATTTCAAGTCAAGCCACTCTGTCCTGTCGATCAAGCATGATTTTTATGAACATTGATGAGGAGGAAAATGAACAAGACGATGACGGTGATGTTTTCAAAATAAGCATAATTTCTAGCTATCAAATCGACGATGTACCAAAGGTATGCAATCAACACCAAATCCTCAATTTTATTTATATTTATTTTTCATTATATAAATTGATATGTAAATCAGATTTTTTTTCCTTTCGTTTGGGATTATTTGATTTAATTATTATACTTTTATTGTTTTTATACATATACAATATGACAAAAGAAAGCATATAAAGAAATTTGGAGGAGGGTTCTGTCAAGTAATATGGATCCGAGATATGAAGATTGAGGAGGGTTCTATCAAGTAATGGATCCAAGATATGAAGATTAAAACTCAAAGTGATAAGCATATAAAGCAATGAAGATAACTACACATTGTATTTAAGACGACAAAAAAATTGAGGCCTTTAATGAGTGAAGTTGTTAACGAGGTAAAAAATATCCATGATTATAATAATGGAATGCGTTGTTCACCATTATCATATAAGGTCTTGTATGATGGCCCTTCCTCTTCTAAATTCTCAAGACATGGTGATGATGGAGGTGCTAATAATTATGGTCCAAAAGATGGTTCATTATCTTTAACTTCTTTTACTTCAACTCAATTTCATAAGATATGATATGTGATGCATCACAATCTTATGTTGGACCCAAGGTTATATATACTTTAAGAGTAGCTTTTAAGCCAAAACTTGAATTATCTTTCATGCATTTTTGTATAAATTTTATATATAGTTTTTAATTGATTCATGTTGGCCTATTTGATTTTAAGACTCAATGCTATGAGTTGTATGAGTTTCTTAAAAAAAAACGTACCTTGAGATATGATGCACTCTAATACTCAATGGGTTGTTGTTGTAAGGCTAGGTTCTTCAGAAAGAATCGTCCTACCACATGTTATATGGTGTTACCAAGTGGCCAATTATTCGTATTATGTATTTGATAATCATTAAGTGTGTGTTTGGATTGAGAGATTAGGAGGGGAAGAGAAGGGAGGACTTACTTTTTTTTTTTAAATTACGGAGATTATAAAATGATTTTTAGAAATTAAATTAACAATATGATAAATGGTCATATAATACATCAAAAACACTTAATTTATTTTAAAAAAACATTTTACATTATTCGTAATTTAAAATATAAAAGTGAGTTCTCCCCTCCCTTCCCCTCCTAAACCCTCAATCCAAACACATCTTAAAAATTATATTTAGAAGATTAATAATAATTTCATGTCTATATTTATTTATAATGAAAAATGGCTCCCATTCATCATTGGCGAGTAATCACTATAGCTCAAACTAACTGAGCATTTGTAGTTGTCTCGTTATTCTAATGTCTCCTATTTTATTGAATAACTAGTTAAAAATTCATGCTTCGCACGAGTTGAATATTGTGTTTTCAAAAGACTTTGTTATATACGAATAATGAGAAAACTAAGGGGAATAGACGTATCCTTGAAAAAAATAGCTTCCTTTTCTACATTCCAGTAAACTAAGGAAAAGAATTGAATAGGAGTATTGCAAACTTTATAAATGCATTTTTTATGCTGCACAATTCCTAACTATATATTATAAATGAATAGTTGCATTGTAGAGCATTGTAAAGCTTACAATCATCCAAATAACATTGAGAATTTCTTCCGGAAGCACTACTCCTGAACATTATTAAGAATTAAGCATTTGAAATTCATGTATAGGCATATATGATGGACAGTTTCTATCCAAAAATTTCTCACTAACATTACCCCTTACTTTTTGACTACCAAAGCATGAACCATTTCAGAAACTCCAAAGAGCATGACTGCACTGTTAACCTCACTGTTCCTTTCGAGTTTTCGATCTGGCAGGCCTTCCAGGTTTGATCACTTTACCAAGAAGGATGATAACAATAGGTAGAACGGTTCCAGTAAAATACACACTTTCATATGAGGCAAGAGTTTTCATGCAGATTTAATACCTATTCAAACACACCACACAAAAAAGATAGAAAACTTGTAAAAAAATCTCTGAATTCTTGTAAATCCGAGCATACAAATTGAACTTAAGAATACTATAACATACTAACCTCACTGACATTCACAAACAATTTTGAACTTATATCCTAAAATTGCACTTAACTTATATTTGATAATATATGATAAAATGAAATAGGCTTCCTTTTATATGATAAAAAGATCCAAAAATACTTAAAGTATAATGAAACATTAAACTATATTCCATGCGATATAATCCTCTATGACGTCAGATTCTAAGAAACAAACTTGATACTTCTTGCTTTGTTCATCGATGCGCCCTTGTTATAAAAACCATCCGGTGGTGCTTGGTTCATCGATGTTGTTGTTTTACATTATGCGCCTTTGCTATACTCCACCCTTGGAATTTGAATAGTGTAAAACAATAACACCTGTAATCCTCTGCCATAATGTTTCATTCACAAACCTCGCACTTGCAACAATATAGTAGTTTGTAGTCGCGTTCTGGTCGGTGGAGAGCAGAAAAGAGTAGGACTGACCAACATGAATATCAAAGTTGGTGAAATTTGTCTGAATTGTGTAATAACCTATAGTTTCTACCAGAAATAGATTATGATTTTGAAATCGAAAGTTCAAAGTAGTTGAAATTCCCACATTATAGACACGAATTCGGTAAGTCTTGCCTGCAAAATATATTTGTAGTTCCAGTCAGAATTCAAACTGTTACAATTCCAACTTGTTGTGTAATATAACTCAAAATATAGTCAATAGAAACAAATACAACAATGTACCTAATACCATTCTATATGATATAGTTAGCTTCTAAATGAACACTTCAGAAAATCAAGGATATAAGATAAAAGGTTTGCTATTAAAAAAAGGTTTCAAAGCTTGATGTTCAAACAGAAAGTATGGAACAATAATACATCATGAATGAGAAGAGCTGAAGAATAAGGATATAGTTCTTTGAGATAATCAAAACAAACTACTTTGCAGAGAGTGAGAAAAAAAACCAGTCACAACTCAAACCAATAGACCAGAGGAAAAATTGAAAGTGGGTATGGTGTACACTGTGTGTAGGCATTGGTATTGTGTCGGTGTTTCATAGCTTTTCATTATTTGTACGACATGAAAATGGCACTGGTGAAGAAGACTAATACAAATTGGACAAAAAAAGTTAATGGCAATAATAATACCCGATTCAACAATTATTGTTTCATGATCTATGACATTAGGCACAAGAGTATTATTGTACTGATAAGGTCCCTTCCCATTGATAAGAACACCATATGGTATTCCAAGGTCTTTTCCACAGTCAAGTGTTGATCTTAGAGCTTATATTTATCAAACAAACATACAAAATAGCAATCAAATATCAATAAAAACACAACATCTTCAAAATTTATAGAAGAAAGATAAATGAAAGGCAATAACTAACCGTGTAGTCCTGATTATACCAATCACCAATCATGATGAAAATTTCGTCGTCGGGCTGACTGAAAGGAATTGGTAACAAAGGGACGAAATCCACCAGAAGCGCTTTGGAAATTAGTGGAAAGGAAGTAAAACAAACTCCCTATTTGATCCTTTACTTGAAACTGATATGTCCAATTCCATTTTGAAGGAATTGGACAATTTGTTGCATATCTAGAGTTTGGGTTGTCGTCTTTACGCCTTTTTGCCCATTGCAAATCCACTTGACTTTGAAACTGGTAATGGTCGTCTTTACGCCTTTTTGAGATGCATCCTTTATATGGGAAGCATCTTCTGGTTTACCAGTGGGTGGCTTTGGTGCCATTTCACCAATGATAGTGTTCTCTTCTTTAAGGATGAGGACATATATATCGTCCATGTTTTGTGAAGTTTGAACTTAACTTCTCAAATCCTGGAATAGAAGAGTAAGAGTAAGATTTTAGGTGACAGTTAAACTTTGGCAATTAGACCATTGCTTCAAAACAATGCGCGTGCCGCCAGATAAAAAACACAACGATGCAAGTTGAAAGAAAGCAAAAGAGACCTCGTCTAGAGGTAATTTACTCAGTCCTACTAGCTTTCTTGATTTTCTTCTTTTTTCAGGTCCACGAACTCGCCCAACAATCTTTTTCTTGAAAGTTCATCCCCATATATGATTTAATGAAAAGACAAGTAACAATGTCTGGTTTGACCATACGATAAAATAGATTATCCAATGCTAGAGAACAGTTGGTATGTGACAATAAAAAACTATACTATTAGCCAATAAAATAGCATAAAATAGACGGTGAAATTGTTTACCTTTTTGTCTCCTCCTCGTGTTTTGCATCGGTCTCTTTGCTAGGTGGGTATACTGGTAAGCTTGATGGCTCACATGCATAAGGTTTTGTTTTGAAATACTGAAAGTGGTAAGAATACAAAACTGTAATATTAGAAAAGTAGAAGAGTCCAAAACCATGTATGCATCCATCTTCAAATAGAGTTTATGATTAATAACAGGGGAAAAACCTTATATTGATTGAGTAACAGAGTTGCATCACATGATGGCTGCAAAACACAGTTTATGCAGAAAAATTGCAGCAGGAATCAATAGGGTTCGAAACACTTTAAATCCTTAACACCAAAGATTAATGAATAACCACCATCACCAAAGCACTCCAAGTTGCAACAAAATTAATAAAAGACAACGCCTCTAGTAAATTTTTCATAACACACAACAACATAATATGTGAACACCTATAGAATCAACTCTACATTCTCAAAGTAGCTACACGCAGTCTCAGTCAACAAATGTGTTACTCGCATATCAAATGTGTGTCATGCTTTCCTTAGTAATTAACGATCGGCCTGAAAGAAGACACTACTAGAAATTCTGCATTTTGCCAGGGAAAAATGCCAGGAGCTGAAGCTCCTGGCAAATTTGCCAGGAGTAATGCCAGGGAAACCCCTGGCAAATTGCAATTTCAAATCGGACGAAATGCCAG
>Ga0228710_1007200_pt1 | contig 16543 bp, 11 predicted proteins | sample MedpolnodulmetaG_FD_177995 | JGI IMG/M metagenome (GOLD analysis project Ga0228710, IMG submission 177995) | Root nodule microbial communities from Medicago polymorpha collected in Santa Monica, California, United States - pink nodules | ecosystem: Host-associated > Plants > Roots > Nodule... | reverse complement strand
TTTTTTTTTTTAAAAATAGAAGAGATGGCAAAGCCATCATAAACTCACACACCCAAAGTGGAGGTGGGGTTCGAACCCCAGTCACGACGTCCGGCCTAACAATTTCGGCATTTTTGCCCGTTGAGCTAGGACTTAGGGTTTTCTTCAACCTATCCTCTACAAACAACTTCATTCTAACTCACTAATAATCAAATCTAGATTGCGTGCTGTTCAAAAAACAGGCAATTTCCGACAATTTTGCATCTCAACCGTTAATTACGGGTTGGACGGTTTATATTACACATTAAAAAATCAACTAAACGCAATCTTAGCCATCAATTTTAGATTGGACAGCTAACATGCGTAAGTGCGTGACGCAGTTACTGCATTAAATCCAAATCCCGAATTGAAGACATAACTCTAACACCAATTGAAAAAGAAATAAAATACAATAAAAAGGGTTTAAATTGTGTTTTGTAACTTCAATTTTTTTTCACCATAAGAAAAAGACACTTATAAAAGATTTTGATGTCCCTAAAAAAGGATAAGGAGAAGAGCTTTTGTTTAATAGATGTCTTGAATATAAGATTGATGCATCTTATAAAACTTGAAATGATGATATTTAACAAGACTAATTTTGAGTTGATGTTTTTATAACCAAACTCCTCTCCCCAAACTAGCTCAGTAGAATTAAGGGATTGGGGTTATGTGCAGTCGGTAGGTAGCAACTGCACTGCCGTGGTAACCTCTGGACCATCCGATCATGATCAGACGTTCCAGATTAACTAAATCCAAAATCTGCACGGAAACAGATCCTGTGCAGTGGGTTTTTCACTCGAGAGTGTCCAGTGGTGATCGTGGCCCTTCACTTCTGTGTGATCCTCTGAAACAAAAGTGAATCAGTGGCAGAGATTCCACTGCAAAAAATTTACACTGGAGAGGATCTCTCTAATTGCTATCAATAGTTGTTTGATACCATAATATCAAACATGACATATTTCCATCTCAATACACGCCTTTTAACAATATACTTTATAAAATTATCAGTATCTTTTAATCCCCTAGCTTGAACTTTATCTTTATCTCTCTTAACTAATCATTCCCACTCATCCAAATAGGGAAATACACTAAAGCCGCCAAATATGAACTGTAGAGCTATCACAAATATTGTCTTATATTTGCATCTGCCCAATTGTACAATATACTACTTGGTGGTACCAATGTATATTCATGCAATATATGCATCATTATTATGAAAATCAACCTCTGGAATATCTTTTCCACCCACTTCAAGAAACGTTATATTCTGAAAATTTGTGCTGCTAATAATATACATTGATTATTGTGGGTCAACTGTCTCATTAAATGGATGCAAAGAATATACAACAGTTGGAACCCCGTTTCAAGAACTAAAAATTGAAGGATACAATGCACTAATACAAAATTCCTATACTTTACTCAATGAATGAATGGCTAGAACTCAAAAAATCGACGTGAACGAGCTCTTACCAGTACTTGCCGGCAGCTAATATGCAATATAACTACACAAATCTTGCCGCGGTATATGTCAATTTCCTTTAGAAAAAGATGGCAATTTCCTTTTCAGTCATCTCAAACACATGGTCTCTTGCATCAGATAAAGCACTCTGTATGTGAAGAATAATTAGATCCTTCAAAAGAAAATAACATACAATGAAAGGTAAAGTACACGTGAGCAAATGCAAAGGTTAAGCATAAAATAGTACCTGGCCAAATTTGGTAAGGAAATTACTGCCAATGTTTAGAGATGTGACAGCAACATCTTCATTAGATTTGAGTGCTTGAGCAATAGCAAAAGCTCCATCATCCTGTGAGTTTGACAAAGACGATATTTAGAATTTTATTATGAAAAAACCATTGTGAATGTAAAAGACAAATACTCATACCCTTATTTCATTAAATCCTAAATCTAGTGAGGTTAGAGCTTCATTAACAACTTTCAAGCTGCGAGCCAGACACAATGCACCCTGCGAGCCAGACACATTGATCGATGAATATCGAAATAAAAGAGGATCAGTTGGAAAAATGACTCAGGGTACTGAAAAACAAACTTCGTCTCGAAGTCCATTTGCTCGTAAGTCCAGAACTGATATTGTGGTATTATATTTTAAAGCATCCGCAATGAACTCTGCCCCTTTTGCTCCTATCTGCATAAGTATTTTGTGTTACAAAGAGAGGATATGCATTTCAAGCAATTTACAGGTACACGTGGTGAAAAGTTACCTGGCACCAACCAAGTTTAAGGGTTTTTACGTTTCCATGGAACTTGATAACTTCGGCCAAGGCCTTGGCTCCATCTGGTCCAATGGGATTATAACTAAGTTCTAACTAACAATGAGAGATAAAACCTGTGTCAGGGCATAAAAAGACAAACAAAAATAAAACCAGAAAGTAATTCTTGGGGCTTACAGTGGTAATAACTGAATTATCTTTCAAAACTTTAGCAACGGCACCAACTCCAACAGCATGAATGTTATTTCCTCCCTGTAATATTAACATAGCTTAGCAATTGATTAATATATATATATGGCAGACCATGGCAGAAAGCCAAAAATTCGCCATATCAGCCATAAAACGTGATGGCGCCATCATGGCTGATATTGGACTACACTGACCCCATATTATTCTTTCCGTTCTTTTAGGGTAAGGGCCAGAGCAGGGGACACAATACACAAAACCATACAGGACCAAATAAAGAGGAGGTCTTTTTACCATATCCAATGTCGTTATTGACCGATTTTCCTTTAAAGCATCTGCAAGTTTTTCTGCACCCTGACAATTTTACATAATTATTAGCAGTCAGAAATCATATTGTCCTTTTAATAATATATGTTTTCCACATATATATATTAGTTTTGTTGCAAGTTGTTATTGAAAATATGAAGCGAAAGCCGGTTTCTCGGCAGTGTCCATACAGACCAACAACCACCATCTATCCATTATTCTCCTGATCAAGTTTATACACATTAATTTTTTGTCCAATTTTATACACATTAACTTATTGTCCAATTTTTTTAGTTTCAGATACACAAAACTGGTTTATATTCACTTATGGTTTTGACAGTATACAACAGTTATGGGAAAAAAATCAGGAATCTATAATATCATATCAGTGTAATACTTCTACATCTTAGAAATCTTACTTATTGTATGAACTCTCACACTTTGTATTGGCATTCTGAAGAGATTTACAGTAATATAATATCACATAAAGTATGTGAAATAGGGTATGACTGCGAGAAGAGTACCTCATCACCAATGTCATTCATGTAAACGTTCAACCATAACAGGCTTTTGATCTTTTTAATATACCCAGCAACATAGAAAGCACCTTTAGCTGTTAATGAGTTGTTGCCTATGTCTAGAAGTGTAAGTTTCCCTTGAGAACATATAATGCTTGTCAGTTACTTGTAAAATATTAAAGTGGAATTATTGATGTATAAATGACATGAAAAATATCAGAAAATAGTACAAGTTTACCTTTATGTACCGTTAATCCAGTCATCAAAGAACGAATTCCTTCATCGCCAATAGAATTTCCGTGCAAATGTAGTTCCTGTCCATATATTCAGAGTAAATCATGCTTGTTTAAGGCACCATTTAGCCAGATACACTTCAAGTGGATGCGACATTTTGTCATTGTGATAGGAGAATATAAATTGAAGTACTAGCACCTATGATGCATAGGTACGGGTACGGTACCCGTACGTAATACGAAAAATTTTAAAAAATGAAGGTACGGGTACGTTGATATAAAACATCAAAAAAAAGATTTTTCAAATGAATTACTACCATTGTTATTGTTAAAACATGCTTAGAAAAAAATCAATTATAATAAAAAATTAGTATAATACTATTCTTATTTTGATCATGTGTTTAACCACACTTCTATCATCATGTTGCTTCAGAATCTTACTTTTTTTGTGCACCCCTTTACTATTTTCATCAAAAGCAAGAGAGAGAATTGAAATACAATAAAAAAGCAAAATAATTTTGGTTATTTTTCCACTGCCCGTACGTTTTTGCTGCATCAACTACAGCGAAACAACCAAGTAAAAATGGGTACGGTTCGGTACGTAAGTTACGAGTACCGTACGCGTACCCAATGCGGGTGCGTACCCGGTACCAGTACTTCTCCATGTTTGGAGTACCCATGCTTCAGAGACTAGCACCCAACTTTTGTCAGGTATGATTTGGATGTTTTAATGACATTGTATGATAAGAGATACATGATTTAGAACTGTATTCCAGACGTTATAACTAAAACTTGGGAAAAATATAAGGCTGGCCATTTCATTGGAAAGAAAATAATTAAGAACAGTACCCTTATAGACTTGTTGCCCTCAAGTGCTTTAGCCAATGCATTAGCCCCCAAAGCACCACCATAGTTTCCACTTGAATCGAAAAAATGTCAGAAGAATTCTTAAAGGAGATCAAAAAGTAATGGACAGTAAACAGTTCCAAGTTAAAATTACAATATCAAAAGCATGAAGGAATAAATCAACTTGACATTCCCTTGATTTCAAACAAGGAAGATTAGGGAAAGAAAAAATATGCGAGAAGACATAATGTTAGAGTTTTTGCTTACTTGAGATGTATATTTCTTATGCTGTTATTCTCAAGAAGTGCTCCAGCCAGACTTGTAAATCCCTACCCCTCCAATTCCAAGAAACAAATTAAAATAAAATTTGGAATTTGGATACTAGGGGTGTCTGCATTATTAGAATAAGCTTGGGAAAAATGCATACAGAATATTCAATCATGTTATTGTTAAGTTCAAGAACCCGCAAGCTCGAATTTTTCTTCAGCATTTCTGCAATAGCTTTTGCACCCTGCATAACACGGTGAGCAATTCTCAGTGCAATGTAGGAGGAAATGGCATTTTATGAGTAATACTTTTTTTTTTAAAAAAAACTCTGTATTCAACCTATGAGCCAACTAATCCGAGGGGTCCAATCCCACCGTCCACTTGCGGGGACCCCATTTAAAGCCAGAAATAGTTTTGTATGGACTTAGCCCACCGAAATTGATGTCAGGGGAATTGAACCTGAGACCTTGAGAGGTGCACACTCCAAGGTCCCAAGTCAACCTGCTAGGCCAATCCCAAATGGGTTTACGAGTAATATTTAATAACAAGCTAACCTCATCCCCCAAGTCCGCACTGTTTAGCTGAAGCTTCTCTATGGTGGAGTTACCCATCAGTATGTCACATAGACACTGTGAACAAGAATATGAAAACAATATTAAACCCCAGTTAGACAATGACCAGCTATTCTATCATCTGTTTGAGAGAGAGAGAAGAGGTAGGTTATCATAAAAGTCAGAGAATATGTACTCTATCAGTCAAACATAGCTCTTAAGCTCAAGAGTCATCAATTCATCATGGTTAGTTAAGTAAACAATAAGTTTAGTCCAAGATGCTCAAAAGCATAAAGACAAATGGAAATATTCTACCAACTACAGTCTCAATAATAAAACATGACGTCATTGCCATTCATGTCGTTGTCATTTTGTGTATGATTGAAGGATTGTAGATTATCAACACAAGCTCAGACGGTAGCAAATATACCTATGTATACCAAGTTTAAAAAACCATATTACTCTTAGTCTGCACTTGAATGGCACAGTAGGTTTGATTAATGTTTAGAAAATAAAATAATATCTCATAATATCTTAGAGTATCTTGGTTTATCTCCTAGGATCAGTTTTCAATCTTAGCATGTCTGAGATTATCTATCAAGTCAGTATCAAGTTATTATCAACTATATTCAAAGTTCTTATTATTTACTCTCATTCTTTTATCTAAAACCACACAACTTCAACAATTAATTAATTCCAAAAGTAAGTTATTAACTTAACTTGGTTTGACCTATTAAGATCAAACTCCAATAAAATGATTTTCGGCATTCTTTTGGATAATATGCAATACTATATTTGATTGCAAAGAAAACAGCAAAAAAAAAAAAAACTTGAAATAACAAAATTCCAACATAAGATTAGTTTCATTTTGTCCTTCACCACTATTGGTACAAACGTGTAGAATAAAGGGGAGTCGATGTGCTAAAGATTATTTATGTTTATTTCGGGTAGGTAGTTGAGGCAACTCAATTAGATAAATTTAGAGAAATACTGAGAAGGAATAGTAATTAATCCAAATCCCAAATTAAGAGATGTAATAAATCTGAACACTTAAGACTGACCTTAGCCCCTTCATCTCCAACAGGATTGCCTGAAAGATCAAGAGTCTTCAGTGTGATGTTTGACTGAAGAACACCATCAAAAGCTTTCATTCCAGCAGCAGTTATTCCATTTGCAGCAAAACTCACTTCCTCTGCAGTCTATATAGTATATACAATAACAAAATATAGTAAGCACATGAACACAGACATAACACCAAAACACATCACTAATTGCATGACTTTCATGACATAACATGACAGATCAAAATTATAAACCTAAATCCAGCTTCCATCAAGCACATTTCAGTATTGGAAAGATTTGACTATATTAATGGCAATACAAGTTTCCAAGCAATCCATATATTTTATCAAACTGATAAATTACACATCTTGATTAGAAGGAAAAAAATTCTGAGGGTTTTGAACTGGTTATAGCATCTGATCTTGCAAAAATATATTTTTCTTAAACAATCTGTCTATTCAATGTTTTAATCAATTTTCTCTTTGGAAGATGTTTCTATAGAGTATAGATTGTTAAGTATAAATTGACCAAGAAAAATGAGGAACCATGTCAAATATGATCAAGTGGAGCTCTACATATACTACTCCTAAGTGATAACAGACCTTCGGCCTTAAAAGACTACATGGTTAAACTTAGATCAGTAACAAGATGATTTAGTACTTTAAGAAGCAACTGATAAAACACCAGCAGCCAACTGTAAGCTACAAGTTTCAAATAGTATATTTATTACTCAACTTTGAGCACATTTTTTTGAGCTTGGCCCACCTAATCCTTAAACACACTCATACTCCAATTACACCCCTTCCACTTCCCATAAGCTGCAGAGCATCTAACTAAGGCGTGTTTGGTACCTTTGATTTTCACTAGTAATTACAAAAGGGATGCCTTGTTTTCCCTTTGTTTTCCGTTTTAAAAAATTTGTATCTTAAATGATGGGCAATAGTAATTTCCAATGCAATTTTTTCATAACAAGTAACTTGGAGAAAACAAGAAGTCAATTTTGTATTTATTAGTGCCAACAGAAAATGCAGACTAGAAAATCTTCTCAAACCAAATAAGCCCAAAAGATCTAAGTCGTTAATGACTCCTTCCAAGTCATAGATGAATATTTAAAGTAAAATGTCGAAATATTCAATATCAATTACAATGATTTATCCATTATGACATTTTGAATTAAGTAATATGCTGTGAGTAGGTATACTTAATAATTTCAGTTACTCAATTTTCTTAAAAAACATCAATGTAAGAAATAAATAAATAGTTAGAACTACTTTCATGTCTTAAATATATGCTTTTCCTTCATGTCATTGCATAAATGTGTCATTTCGAATACAATTTGTTATTTGCCAAATATCCAGATTTGCACTTCATATCTGATAGCTAATAATCACTTACACATTATAATTTACAACTACATCCTTGATTCCACTATTAGTATGCTTCTATGAGAGAAAAAGTCAGTTACATGAGTCCAATGGAGTACTTATTTTTGGCTTTGAAAGATGTTAAATTAAAATTTATTCAATTATTCAGTAGGCTTTTGTTCCTCCAAATAACTAAAGCAATGAATACTCTAGATGATTAAGAGATATGCCTGTACGGGCAATGCCACAGTTTAATTTTCAATAACAATCTGATAAATGAAGGATAATAGGTACCTGGTTAAATGCCAAGCTCTCCGCAAGAAAGAATAATCCTTCATCTCCAAAATTGCGCCCTGCCACATCATATGTATGATAACTGAATTTTTCTTTATCAATGCATTTATATCAATAGTACACACAGATTAAAAGGGTCATGTCGATATAGAATTAGTTTTCTTTCATTTAAATTTAATGAATTATAAATCAGTTTATATGTATGGATCGTAATATAAATAACACATGGTTTACATTGATTTTCAAAACAAATTTGATACTTGGAATACCCTAAGAATATATGGAACTAATTTTATGAGTAACTTCATTCATTGTCCCCGTTTATAATGTGGTCAAAATGTAGAACAATCACACTAACTAGAGCAAGATCGTCAACCAAAGAATCAAATAATTATCGCTAAAATCAGATCCAGTCCAACCAAATATGAGTGAACTTTTAAATAGACAACTTAAATCAGAGATTTTAAAATCAAATCAACTTCTAATTCCTAACTCTCCAATAATTCATTTCATTCGTAAAATCAAGTCAAATCCCTCAAGTTTTTTTGAGAGGAAAAACATGTTGAAAAGACAACGAAAACAAAATTGAGAGACCCAATCCATGAATGGTACAATGACAATGCTATTTTGAAATTTTTACAAAAAGAAACCTTATTTAATGATTAGAAGCATATCAGACAACCATAAACACCTTTTTCATATATCAATCCAGCCAGCATACCTGACATATCAGTATATGAAAATGACCTCAGTTCTCGAGCAAACTCATTCAGTTTCTGTTTAGATTGGCCCTCAATCTTCGCCCCAAGCTGAGACAACAAATTTGTACCAGCCGCAAAAGACCATTTCAATCCTTGTGAAGCAGACTGGCTTTTAGCTGTCGCGGACTTTGATTGCTTTGGAGTTGGAACAACAAGCTTCTCCACCAATTTCCAAATAACTGTAAGCTGAAAACAAATTAGTACCACCACAATTATGAAAGTTTACAAATAATGCATATTTGCACTCACAAAAAAGACAAATATAATAATAACAGTAAAGCACCACCCAACTAGGAAGCACATATACTTCAAAATGTCTAGCATACTGGTGTTTGATACATACTCCTATGAGTCCTATCAAATTGCCTAGCAGTGAGCTACACATGAGAATTCCCTTGGTTTGAGCAGGGTCATGTGTTAAGGGCAAAAGCATTGTTATCTAAAAGGCCTCTCTAGGAAGACACAAGGTGCTGCACCTGCAGTTATCATCTTGGATACTTTCTTGAACATCGTACACCATATCATTTTATTTTTGGAGAAATATTCAATGAACTTGATAAAATTATTTTGTGATAGCTTCCTATCATACCTAAAATGATTAATTTTATTGCCTCAATTACAAAATGACTACTATTATTTTTAATCATTAATGTCCAATGATAATGATGCTACATATGAATGATAATTATCCTATTATACATGTCAATCATATCCTAATTTTCAAAAGAAGAATGTCGCCAACACTATTATTATTTGCACCACACTCAAAAATAACAACAACCAAGCCATAATGCTATGTCAATTCATTAATCTATAAGTCTTTCTTAATAGTTTCTCTAATAGTTTTTCTAGGTCTTCCTCTGCCTCTGGTGATTCAACTATCCTCCATCTAATCTACTCTCCTTAATACAAAATCTACAAATCTTCTTTCTACATGCACAAACCATCTAAGCTGAGTTCCAACCATCTTTTCTACAATAGTTACTACCCCAACTCTCTCTCTCTAATGTCTAGTCTTACCACACATCTAACGGAGCATCCTCATTATATGCACCACAGTCCTCTCCCACTAGTTACAATTTCAAAAACAATAGTAAAACGGGATAAAATAATAAAGTATTTGAAGTGTTCAAACAATGCATTAGCAACAATTATCTTTTTCAAATAATCTCATCCATATATCAAAACCCAATACCATTACCACATCATGCATTATCAATTAAAATGCAGGAATCAAACTTGCATTCACAAAATCACCACTATACTAAGAATAATTGTGAAGAAACTGCATTCTTTACAACAAATCATATAATTAATCCGCCCATAGTACAGACACCTCTGATCGAAGGGGCGTTCAATACAACACCGACACATGTGATTACATTCAATTAATTTAATTACACAAATTATCACTGGTGTCAACATGTCGGTGTCAGTGCCGTGTCCGTGTTAGTTCTTCGTAGTTCAATCTTCATTCTCAAAGAATCACGAAATGAGCATAACAAAACACGAAAAACTACGCAATGAATTGAATAGTGAGTACCGATAGTAAGAGCTAAGAACACTCCAAACGGAGCAACATTCGTGGCAATCTGCTTAACCGAAGCAACCGAAAGCGTTGCATCCGCCTGAGACTCGCGATAAACTCTCCGAGAACCAGAAGCACGTGCCGAAGTTCCTTCAGCCTTAACCACGAAGCTTCTAGAACCCGCTCCTAAACCAAACGGTCTTCGGCGATTCAGAGTCGGAAGGATAATGAATTGGACGGCGGTTCCGGCGAGCGATTGCAACCGGCGGCGGAGACGAAGCTACAACAAAAGAGAGAGAAACCGTTAGGGTTTGGAGAAAGAAGAGAGAGAAACGGTTATGGAAATTTGATAGAGTTAGTTAGTAACTTACTTGCGGCGGTTGCGGGTGTGAGTAGAGTGAGAGAGTGGAAGTGTTTAAAGACATGGTTTATGAAGAATGAAGGAGCATAGAAGAATTGAAATGAAGATACAGAGAGATATTGAAGATTTAAATAGTTGGAAATTCAGTGGAGACTGGAACTGAGAGAGTTTAGATTGAGGAGTAGTAATCTGTCTATAGAAGAAAGGAGAACGACTAGAAGTTTGGTGTTCTTTGTTGTGTTCTCTTCTATCATTTGGGATTTTGGGCTCTTTTATTGGATTGGATTTTTTATTTTTCTAAAATTTGTTCAAGGTTTCTCTTTAAATTTATAATTTATTTATTTATTTATTGTTACCATTTAGATGAGACGACACTAGTAGCTTAGTTAAGATTCTAGTTTCGAATTCAATTTAAGTAAGTAACGTTGATAGCACGTATTTGGGTATAATTAGTCGCCGCAATTACACTAAGAGGATGTCTGATTAAATTGTCCTTATCAATATCTAAAATTTTGGTTTTAATTCCTATAAAAAAATTCGCATTTTTTATTTTTATTTACTTTTAGACTTTGATGAGCATGTATTTAGTTTTACAAGATCATTCAATAAGAAATCATAAATTATAGAAATACAAGATACTCTTTGGATATTAGTTACATTGTGGAAAGCTCGAGCTCAAACATCAAAGAGAAGGAAAAACAAAACAACAAAGACGGCTAGGTTTCAATAGAACAGCATTACATGTCAAAGTGTTGTAAGAGAGTATATAATAAAAACTAAAATGACTCTACTAATTTATTTATTTTTTAGGAGAGGACTATCTAACACATCCTCTCAAACTCATGATGCAACTCACGATGCAACAACATGAAGCATTGAGAGTTCGTCAAATCAAAGAAGCCAAAATTGGTCAAGGTCGGTTAAGCTTTCTCAATTGTGGTCTCTTGCTTCAAGCGATTTAACCATAAGGGAGGAATTTTGTCCCCAAGATATGGATTCCCCAACTTATCTAGTATAGTATAGGGATAGGTACTGTTATTTTTGGGTTTGACCTACATTAAGAAATGCATAAATGTGAAGGGGTGGAAATTGCGAAAATAAGCTTGTTTGAATTATTAGACATGTATATTACACTTTGAGAACATAGTATTTATAGTGTGCCTATTGCATATTAGTCACATGATGTGGCCTACGGTGCTTAACCTCCATTCGGCTAATTTTCACAGGTGTTATGTGATAACCCCCATGTTAGTGGGATTGTTGCAAGCCCTCGTTCGACTTCAGTCTCCTCATCTCGACATGATACGTTGACAAAACCCTTTTGTGCACAATCACACTAGAGAACATGGATCATGGATTTGCGGTGTCATTGTCCAGTCCCACTATCTTTTGATTTAATTATGAGTATTTCACAATCCATGTTGTCACTTAGTGCCCATGAGAGAAAAATCAGCTTCCTCGCTCGACTGCTCCAGTATCACCTATGCTCCACTCGGTTGAGCGACCAACTCGCCTAATTGTTCAATCGTCTGTTTTTCAAGTCCATCTAACATGAAAATTATTTTGGGTGTAAACAAACGCCCCCTCTGCGTTGTATCATCGATTGATCCTCGAGAAATGAGATGATGTGATGAAATTAATTGTAGTTGCACATGAATGATGTCATCATCATGTCATAAAGTTGGAATATGAACCCTCTTGTGTAATCTTACTTCGACCAACTAACTGACATCATTGGTTTCCATTCCGTCGGCCGCTCTTCTCAATAATCATTCTTATTTTCCTCAGAAGATGACAGACTCACTAATTACACTTCATCGCCTATATAAGCCTAGTCGCCCTTCTCAAAATATTGGACTGTCTTTCCTTGATCAAACATGTTTCTAGCTCCTCCTTACTCCTTCAAGATTTACAGTCAATACAACAAACCTCCCAAGGCTTAGATATTCAAACCAATAGGTCATCACTCCTCTACCTCGCTGATAAGATCACAAGTGCACAATTTAATCATCGTAATGAAAATATTGATCCCACGGGGACTTGTGAATCTCGAGTGTGCAAATAAATAAATATGTTTGCATTTTATAATATAAATGATTGAAAGATGATTGAAAATTGTTAGAAATTTGCAGTGATAAAAAGATCTTGGAATCATTGGAGTTCAACATTATAACGAACCTGTCAACCTCTATTTATTTCTTTTGCCTTAGAAATGCAAGTCTAAAAATGAGATATTCTATATTGTATCAATTACTTCATCTATAGCAATAAAAAAAGTGTCTCACCAACATGACTATCTATTCTCATGGTTTCCATTTTGGTGTAACCCATTAAGCCCGAATATCCATTTTTATCCCCAAAGTTCCTAGGTCATTCTCATGTAATCTTCCTTGATTCTCATTTATTGGAAGATTTCCTAAGTTTTGATTTAACACAATAAATCTATATTAGGTGAATGTATTTTTTAACAAAAGAAAGAAATTGAGAATATGTAAAGTTTATCGTAAGACAACTTTTCTTGACCACAAGACTAAAATAAACTACTAAATCATCATAAAAATGAGTTACCTAAACAAAATAAAGAAAATAAACAAAGTAAAAAATAAAATAAAAACCTTAGTAAGATTAAAATGCAAGTACAAGAGGTATTTGCGAAGATTTTATACGATTTGTTGTTTGCAAAGAAATTGAAGGTAAAGTGAAACATAATGACGAAAATAATTAGGAATCCTCGAATCCCTTCTCTCTCCTCTTTAGGTAAATCAGGTTTCTAGTTCAACTAATATTTGAAGTTTATAGTCATGACACCTAACAAAATATGACATATCCATGTTACGGCTCAAGGTCTAGTCTTGAACTTTTTTTTTTTTTGAGGAAAAGGTCTAGTCTTGAACTATTGCTCCTAGAACTAGTAGTGGACTTACATTTTTAACAATAAGTAAAATCAATCAATCAAATAAATCTTACTACCATATATGTTTAACGATTGTTTCAAAAGAAATATTTTATTTAAAGACAGTATGTGGGTCGTTTCTATTATATATTGTTCGTTCATTTTTTAGTGGGTATATTTTTTTATTCATATGATTTAAAAATACAATAAGGCAAGAAGATATAAGAAGTAACCTTGAAGTAAAAAAGAAAAGAAAAAAAAAACCTTGAAGGTCAAGCTTGAAGACGAAGCGGAAGTTGCACAAAAATCAGAGTTACCACCGGACCTCAACCTCCTTTGTAATTTGGCTATCTTTCAACTCAGTAAACCTATTCGCAGCATTACAGACAAACTTGAACCTAGATACACGAATAGTAATGAGCTCAAAAAGGTGCTTAATTCTTTCCTCCAAATTGTGCACCCTTACTTTAGTCCCTTCAAGGATAAGACAGTGTTTGAAAACAAATTAACAATACTTATCGAAGTACTTGTTCAAGGCTGAAGGATCATGTTCACATTCTATGATCTCGAAGGATCCCATGAAACATATAGAATCCAAGAACTTGGTGAGACAACCGGGGATGGCAAAAAAACCCATGCCCGCGGATAAACTTCGTTATGGACACAAGGCAGGTAGCTAAACGGATATTCATGAGTATAATAAACTAGTATTTCAATACCTGTTATTTTATGGATACGGTTATGGATTTGATGACTACACATACCCAATAATAAATTAAGTAAATGACATCGTTAATAAATGTTATAAGATTTTATTTCAATTATCATTGTTGTGTTGATTATTTGAATTTTTATTTGGGATTTATATGCTTTTATTTCAACAATTGGGAAGTCAAATGAAGTTATTTAAGCTTGAAATGCATATGAAATTTGGATGTTTTTATTCCTTTATTTTACTTCAATAATTTGTATGGATTATGTATGATTTATGAAATTTGAATGAATTATGTATGGATGTTTAATAGTTGAAGTTTTTTGATAATTAAAAAAGGATATTCTTTTGTTCCAAAAAATTAAATAAATACAAAAATCTATGGGCACCCGTGAATACCTCAATACCCACATATTACTCATATAGATATCATATTTATCTAATAAGGTGAAAACAGATATCATACTATCCTTACGCATGGATACCCGTTGACATCCCTAAAAACAACAAGTAACAAGAGGTAAGAATTCCCCATTCGCTTATTCTATCCCTAATGGGTTGGGATTTCAATAAAAGGGAAACTTGGTATCACTAAATTCCTTTTTAAATAGTTAAGTCTTACCATGGATACAAACTACTTTAAAGAAGTAACATTTAGAAGACTTATGTGAAAAATCAAATAGATTGACAAAACCTTGACCTAGCTAACTGCCTAGAGAACAAAGACCAATTTTGCTCCTAACCTTGAGATGATAAAAACAAAAGAAGATAGTAGCAGTACAAGGCACCTTCCAATGTTCACATATGACATAACAACTTGATGGACATAATGAGAGCCAACTATTGGGAAGAAGTTGCAAGGGAGTAAAGTCTAACCATTGCCTCAGCGTACAGTCAAACTCAATGAAGGGAGGACAAAGTCCTTCTTATTGAAAAAAGTTTGGTAAACATAGAAGAAATATAATTCATTGTTATTGTCCTTCCTAAAGCAGAAACAATTAAATGGATGTTATTTTTCAAGACAGGAAGAGAAGCAACAAAGTATCGTTTAAATTAATTTAAACTTTAAACACGTCTTTTTATCTTTTTCTTTCGTATTAACATTAGTCATTTATCTTGAAAAGTATTGTATATACAAAGAGTATAAGTTTGATTCTTTTCTATTTCAGCTACAAATTTATGTACATGATCATTGAATAGTATATTGTAAAGAATGTTCCACCATTAAGCTCGTTCAAATACATGCTTCCTGTAACTTTTTATTCTTAACATACGTAACAATAAATTTATTCAAAAATAAAATAATTAATTAAAATTGAGCTAAGAGTCTTTTTGCACTTACATATTTCAATATCTCCTATTTTAAAATTGTTAACAACTTTTTGTCAACCAAAACAATAACCTCTTAATTATTGAAACTTGTTAAATTTGTATCATATAAAAATAAACGGAACTCAACACCGACAACAATGAAATCTCAACCCATTATTTAATTTAAATTATTTTAATTTCTTATGATTTTTCATGAAAATATAAGTTCATTTTACATCCCTTCAAAAAAAATAAATTCATTTTATATATTCATGGACACCCACTTTGTAAATGCATATAGTTGACCACCAAAAATATTATTAGGTTGTCCTTCCTACACACAAACCATTGAATATTAAATTAATGGTAATAAGAGTATTTAGTTATGTCCTTCAGAAAAGAAAGAAAAAAAGAGTACACCAATTGAATTACTTGTATACCTTAATAAAAATCTCATGAATTTTGGATCAACGATAAAGATCGGTCAATATTACTACTTTAAACTTGTTATTTTTTTATCTTTCTATTTTTTTTTTATTTTTGTAAAAAAAAGATGCAATCACTAAATTTTTCCATTTGTACCCTTACAAAAATAAAGAAATATTAATTTTATTAATGGGTTAATGGTAAAAGAGTCTAAAACTCTTCAAACTTAATTATTTGTGGCCAAACTTGTCTGTTGAATTTGAATCAATAAATCTTACTATTGAATCAAATGTATTAATCTAATGATAGAAAAGAGACTTGTACAAGATACAAAATTAATTTATTTGTGGATATTAACAAAACAAATAGTATATTTTTATAGACTTTTACATTTTTATTTTTATATTTTTATTGGGTTTGGTCTTGTGCCTTCACTTTTCATATAGTTTCATGTGTACTTTGCACAAAAGGGTTTGTATAGCATTGCAGTACCGTACGTCATTGGCAAGGGTTTTCGTTGATGTACTGCAAGCAACATATTTTTTTAATTTTTTTTTTTTTTCGTTCTGTTTTTTATTCCTGATAAAATATAGCATTCTTTTTTTTTGTTGGTACAGCTATAATACGGCTGAGCTTGCAATTTGTTTAATTGTCTATATATATTTTAATGTTTA
>Ga0228710_1007197_pt1 | contig 16546 bp, 10 predicted proteins | sample MedpolnodulmetaG_FD_177995 | JGI IMG/M metagenome (GOLD analysis project Ga0228710, IMG submission 177995) | Root nodule microbial communities from Medicago polymorpha collected in Santa Monica, California, United States - pink nodules | ecosystem: Host-associated > Plants > Roots > Nodule... | reverse complement strand
CATAACAGCAATAAAGATTGCTCCTGTACACTTCCGTGAAATGAACTTACGATAAAATGAACTATGAAAACAACAAGGAGGAATCTACTATCTACTATACTATATATATTACACAACTATGAAATCTAAAAGAATTTTTAAGAATTCTATCTCGAGTGAAACAATGTGTTTAATTCATGATATGTCATTGCTTTATCTCTTGCAGGTTTGGACAATCAATATGAAAAAGTTCTCGAGAAAGCTTATGCATGAGGCATATTTGACTCAAAGCTAACCAAGAATAACATGGTTATGGGCAAAATGATAACCTCGGAGGACAACATCAGTTGACCCGTCAAATGGAGAGGTAGCTGGAGGGTTCTTTAATGCAACTCGTGCAAGGATTTTGAGGCAGAGCAGAACCTTTGAATCTCACTTATAGGCATCAACAGATGTGGCTTAGGTTCTGGTTGGTGGAGAAACATGATGAGTATAGCCAAAAAAAAAAAAAAAGGTTGTGTTAACTTGTGTCCTTTAGGCAATGTTAAGAATGTCAAGGCCACAATGATAGTTAGCTATTGTTGTAACAACGGTAGTTAACTATCGCTACGCTGCATGTCAGTAGAAAAAAAATTGTCAGAATAATCAATCAATGTAAATGGGTTAAAAAAATACATTACTTATTTCTTGATGTCAAATGCGTCTATAAAGATTTGTGGGAAAAAATATTTTCAGAAGTTTTTTAAGGTATGATGATGGAATGTGATGGATGATTAAGAGGTAGGGGTGTGGGTGTGTTTGAACTGCATCTAGAGAATGATTGTAACAGTAGTTAACTACAACTATAACTACCACTGTTTTTTTGCTCAAAGGTAGTTAACTATCGTTAGGGGTAAAAGCGTCATTTCAATGTGTGTTTAGGCAAATATTGATGTGAGAAAAGCAATTATCAACCGGAATAATGGGTTTGACCAAATCGGCCCAATAATATAGTAGATGGTTGTTTTACCTCATCCAAACTGAAGTACCCTATAACAAATATTATTCATTGTAAAAAAAAATCTTTAAAAATATAATGGGGAATTAGTCATTTTAATCTCTCAATGGGAAATGAATAATCATTTTAGTCCTTGAATGCAGAGAAATTGCAAAAACAGTTCCTGAATGTAGACTCTGTTAGTCAACTTCAGGGACTAAAGTGACTAACGAAGTCTACATTCAGAGACTAAATTGACTAAAAGAGTTTACATTCAGAGACTATTTTGCAATTTACCTGTATTCAAGGACTAAAGTGGTGATTCATTTCCTATTCAGGGACTAAAGTGATTTATCTACCAAAAATAATAAAAATTCTTTTAAAAAAAAAATAAAATCTCATCACTAATAAAATAACATATTTAATATTAAAATTTGGTTAAGTGACACATGGCAACCTGGACCCCACACAGATAGAAGAGAAAGTGTGGTTGTGAGATGAACAAAAGTGTGGTTGTGAGATGAACTTACAAAATATAATGCATGGGGTGTACAATGGAGTGTATGAATAAAAGGTGTTGACGTAACATTTTACTAGTTAGAAGTGAAAAAGGAAACTCAAATTATTGTTATTATTATTCCTCTTTTCCGCCTCGTTGCAGGTTTTTCTTCCTTTCTTCTTATATTTCTCGGTTTCATCATCAAGAAATTCCATATTTATTTCCCTGACTTTATGTAAGTTTTATTCAGACTTGGATTTTATATTCCTATTTACGAATGTTTCATGAATTTTGAGTTATTTGTTTCATGAATGTTTCATGTAATTTATCCAACAAATTATCACCATTTTGCATTCTGATTTTTTACAGGGGAATAAATGAGTGCATCTAGTTCTAAAGGGGAGGGATCATATGGCGAGTTCATAGAAGCTGATCTTGACAGTTACGAAAAACTGTTTCGTGCATTTATGAAGAGAGATTCTTCTGTTATAGATTTTTTCACAACAGGGGAGGGATCAGATGACAATGCCATGGCTTATCCTGGGCGTTACAGTCAAATATTTCGCGAATATATGCGTTGGAGTTATGGGGGTGTAAGTCTTGAGAATTTCACTTTTGTTAAACTTACACACACTCACAGCACACTATCCAAACACTTTTAGATGACTTACATTAGGCTTATTACCTCACCAACACTCTTCAGGTGTGATATTCCTTTTTGAATTGTAGATCTGCAATTTCAATTTCATAGAAGAAAGAGGCTTAATGTAGATACAGTTGCTTCGTTTATTGTACTCATTTTATTTTGTTAGATGAAATTTATAGCCCTTCTGATGTCTATCTTTTAGGTTTCTTTGAGATTATTTATTTATGGCAACTTGAACTTACTGCTTAATAATATATGGTCTACAACTCTACTCTTTTATATACAATTTAAGTGCACTTTATACAACCATTTGGATGGTTTTCCTTGCAATTTAATACATGTGCCTTTGTTTAGCTATTTTACATGTGTTGGTTGGTTCAATTGCCAACTAGATTTTTGTTTTGTCCTTATTGTTCAAAATCTGTTATTTCTCTTTTGTAAAGTTTGTCACCTCTCGAAATTTACTTTCTGCATCCCTTTACTTCTTTCCTCGTTTATGACGGGAAAATCAGATAATTGAGTGTAATCGTGATTAATGCTTGATGATTATGCTATTGCAACTGCTAAATTTGTCAAACAATATATGATTCTGTACAGAATATGTGCATTCTAAATTCTCTAAGCAGTATATCATAGCTTATGATCCCCATATATGTAAAGTATAATACATTAGCTTCATTGGTCTTTCTCTAAGCAGTTCCATTTTGTTGAGTTGTGTAGGGTGGCACCAAATTCACTTGATACATAGTCACCTCCTCCATCAATTCTCAATGTTTTAATCTTGTGACCACTTTGTCTGTCCACCAAAGATTTGAATTTTTTTAAAACTTCAAACACCTCACTTTTCTTCTTTATCAAGCAAGTCCACAACTTCCTACTATGATCATCAATAAATGTAACAAAGTATCTGTTACCTCCGGTTTATTCTACTTGAATTGGTCCACACACATCAGAAGAAGATTAGAGATAATAAAAGGAGAGAAAGAGAGAGAGATCAAAACATACACACACACATATAAACACATACATACACACATACACAATAACAACAAGATATTAATATAGTTCTATAGTTCTTTTTACACACACACACAACAATAACAACAACAACAAAAAGAACTAAAGAACTATATTAGCTCAAGTACACCCCAGGATCTCAGCCGAGGAAACCCTAGGAGAGCCACCGACTCCGACTACCGTCCTTGTACGATCCATACTAGTTCTAACCAACCGCCCATCCTACGTCCTCTACGTTTTTGATAGCCCATCTTTGTCTCAATAGTCTTTCAGTGGCATGTTTTGGTCCTCTTTCCCATTACTTATAAAAAGTGAGCCAACAGTTCAGGTACAAGATACTATCATTACCGCCGACAATTAGACATCCAACCCGTAATCGCAACGACCCAATTGCAAGAGCAGAGCTCTACCAACTGGGCTATATCCCCCCAAGCCAAGTTGAAGCATGCATGAAGGAGTCAAATCAGTCTTTTTTATTCTTTTCCTTGGCGCAGCTGGGCCATCCTGGACTTGAATCATTGCACCTAGCCACCTACGGTCCATCCAATTGGGAAAGAATCAATAGATTCCTTTTCGGGAGCGATTCATCCTTCCCGAATGCAGCATACAACTATACATTATACCGCGCTCTCCAAGTGTGCTTGTTTCCCCTTCTTCCTTACCATGACAAGTATTTGTAGAATAACAATACACATAAACAACCGTCTAGCTGCCAAAACTGAAATATAGCTTAGCAGTTACTTGCCAAAATAAATTAATCATTTTTGAAGGTTCCGTCTGATTGTATTAGTAGTCTGTCATCTATTATAATTTATTGTATTTTTTACACTTTCCTGAGGATACTAGTTAACCTTTATGAAATTGTTGTAGGAGACTGATCCCAATGAAGAAAGAAAGAAAAAAACTGAAGTCGACATTGGTGTGTTTGGAGCTGTAGCTGTAGCTGCAGTTTTTGTTATGGGAGTAGCTGCTGTTGTGACTTATAAATCTCAGAGAAAGTAATGGTAAGTTATAGGTTGCTTTGGGTGAACACCCTAAATTTCCTTTTATCATGTTGATATAAGTGTAGAATGATTTCAATGTATTTTGATGATAATGGATGTTTCCAGAAGACCTATTATTCTCCTTCACACACACACACACCAACTTTGGCATGTCATATTGTTTCTAAAACCATCTTTTTTTCCCTCACACACTCTTTTGGGTTGAGAGGGAAAGATTGAGAGTGAAGAACATAAAAGCGTTATTGTGGTGATACGCAGCGATACGACGGCGGCGAGAGTGGAGACGATTAAGTAGGAGACGTGAAAGGGAGAAGAAGTTTGGACTTTGGAGGATATGGTTGAGAAGAAGAGGAACAGTTTCACGTTGAGCCTGTGTTTTTAATCTCAGCCATTGGTCTTTTACCTGAGAAATTATTTGCACTCAATTATTATGATATTTATATTATAGCTAGAAGAATGTTGTTTGAAATCGTTTTATGTTAACTTATTTATATTTATACACCTCGTTTTGTGTTAATTTAGTTAAATTTTGACACTTTTATGCACAAATCAGTTTTTAGATACTTAACTGATCATGTGAGGCCGTATCTGTACAATCACTTTTATGAACAGATTTCCCAGAGTATTAGTATTTGTACCATAACAATTGCAGTAGTGATGGTGCAAGGCCCATATTGTTGTTTGTGCATGTGTGTATTGCATGTTTTCACTGTATCTGTTATTGCCGCAAATACTGTAGAATGTACTAACCTTTATATGTTTTCTCTTGCTTGATCTTGTGAATGACAGGAGAGCCAAACGCAACAACTGGTGGGTTCTCGATGGAAGAATAACAAAGGTTCAGTCATGCATGAAAAAACCAAGAGCATCAAACCCAAATTTGAGTTACAGACCTAGTAATAGTCTAAACACAAGGTTTATGCATTTGGTTGTTGTTGACCTGGGATTGCAAAAAACATCCAATAATTTGAAATCGTTTTTAAGCTTTCATGATTGAATTATTAAAATGTCTACATTGAAGTTGTTGCTTGCTTGTTTGTTGCTTGCATGTTCCTCGACACACAAATACGAATGAAACATATTGAGGTGTGTTATTTGAACCATTAGTGTGTCAACTTTTGAGACAATCGTAAACTTATAAAGAAAAGTAAGTATTGACACGGAAACCAAACCAATAGAGAGAGAGAGTAAAAATATAATGTGAGTATGAGAAAGAAAATTGTAGCAAAAGTTGCAGGTTGTACAAATATTATTTCTCAAACATATTTGTAGAGGAAAAACAAACCCTGATAGCATAGAAACATATGGGCCCTATGGTGCGCAAGTTTTCATGTTGCGTACGGTGCACGATGACCTTTTACCAGTAGATCACAATGTTCCACACGGTAATACAATAGACCACCTACATGATATCTCTCTCCACTATACATGTCGACATCACTGTGGATATCACCTTCCTTGTCTCCATTACTACTTTAATCGGTGTCGCCAACTGAGATTGCTAAAGCTAATTCATTTATTTAGTTTTTTTGAAAAAGAAAAAAAAAATGGTCTCCGTGTGTAACAAACAATGGCTTCTTTGTGCAATTAAAAGTTTTATATTCATAATTGTATGTAGTTTTCTTATTTTGATTTTCACCCACAGTATCCTGGAGGATAGTGGCCACATGATTAATTCATGCTCTATTAGAGGCTTAATTTACATCCTTATCGAACATAAATTTGTCCAACATTTTTAGAACCAGACCGTTTGAGCCAATTCAATCATGATCTAGAGGTCTTGTCGGTACAATTTTCGTTCCGGTTTTAAAAACATTGGTCCATGGGCCCTTTATCCCTGAGATATTGCAAGTCACTTACCCCCGAGATACTACTGTATGTGAACACATAAAATCAAAGAATTCAGCTCTTCTCCCAACAAGTTTTGCTCCCATCCAACCAAAATACCCCTACGTAAGTTAACTAACGCATGTGTTAATCATGCCTTAGTTTGTAATTTCATATGGATTAATTTCATAATTAGAGAATAGAAGATTGTAATTTTTTTAACTCTTTTGATATTTAGAACTTGAATTATAGGAAAATTTGTTTCGATTGAAATTAAGATTATGTTTGTTTGTTCTTTAAAAGAAGATTATGTTAGTATGTTTTATCGTGTAAGTTTGTTTTAATTTGTTCTTAGAAGAGTAAAAATAGGGGGATGTTGATCTAAAAGACGCAAAAGGAATTTGTTTGAACTTTGAACTTTCATACTTGAAGAGTAAATTACCGAAGTACCCCAAAAATTATACAAGTCACTTAGATTAGATTTGTGAATAAGCAAAAGAGTTATTAAATTTCCTTAGGAGTAAAAATTATCAATCCATACAAAACTTCATAAGGTTCTTTGGTGATTTCATCATACTTCAGGATTTTCATGGGAAACAACTAGTGTTATGTTCTCTACCCATACCTATAAATGAGACTCAAATCGCTTAAGTATAACCAAAAATATCAAAGTTTGAAGTTCTTAACCATAGACTGCTCAACAATCAAAGAAGCAGACATGTATGTTGTCATACTCCCATTTGATGCACTTTGTACTACAATCTGAATTGTTGGTACAACGCCCTGACCATGTTCTACTTTTCCTTCCACAAAGCGTTGCTTCCACTTCTACACATAAAAAGAAAAATAATAATGTAATTAACAAATTAAGAACTTAAATAAAGATTAAATCTGAAGAAGCAATAGAATAAACATAGGTTGTATAGTTTTTTTTTTATAAGAAGCTAAATTAGTCCACCCAAATTGGCACCAGAGATAATCGAATCTGAGACCTTGAAGAGGAACACATTCTCAAGTCTCGAGTCAATACCACTAGGTCAACCCAAATGGGTTACATAGGCTGTATAGTTAGTTTGTACCCCATGTAGAAATAAGGAGAATGATAAGAAAATGGAACATGAAGATGATGTAGAATTTACTAGTAGAGAATGTCATGATTTCTAAGCAAATGAGGTTGAAAGGAACCATCAAAATGTTTGGTTCTATCTAGTACTAGACATTGCACCCGTGCGGACACGGACACGGGTCATAATTATTGAAAACAAAACATTCAAATAATATAGAAAATAATGTTCTTTGAGAATGTGAATATCATCTATGGCGTCACCATCCAAGTTGCGCGAATATGAAGTACATATATCAAATGTGTATTCTCTTCACGTGGATGCAAATTCAACGTATAATCGTTGATCTTGTCAACAATTAAATTTTTTAGAGCTAATAGCTTCCGATGGATTTTGAGTATATTTTTTTTGATCAAAAGATACTTTTGAGTCATTGGAAGATATGTTCCAATAAATTAAAGAGCTTTTGTGCCAAAATGAGAAGCTTATGAGCAATTTCGAATAGTTTATCAGCAAAAACATATAGAGCATACTTCGTTTCAATTACCTCTACTAATACAACCCAAATAAATTGTTCTTTTCATAACTGGTTGTCGTTTATATATGAATGCCTAATTGCTACAAATTGCATCATGAGACTAAAAAAATATCACTTTAGACATTAATAGACCAAATGTGTTCCCTTGATCAGCTACCCTGTTGACTTTTTCTTTACAAATTGCATTATGAATGCCTAATTTCTTTTAAATGTGTTCCCTTGAATCTGTTACAACAAAGCATAAAATAAAATCAGTAACATAACTAAACGATCATTTATTCTCAAAGTAACATATTATGGACTACTCTTAACTCCTTTAAAGCATGAACTCAGGTTAATTACAAAACTGACAGGTTAAAAATCGCACAAACAACCACAATATACAATAAATTTAACAAAGAAAGTAACACTTTGAGGACCATGTATTGCAGGTCGACTCTCCAATTCTTAGAGACAATTATAACTTTTAACTTCCTAATACAATCATATATGATTTCAATATTTTCCAATTGAGAGAAAATTCCCATTCAAATCAAGCGATTTCAAGACAATTTCTTTAAATTGCATAAGAATGTCTTATGCTAATATAAGATGGAGAACAAAAAAAATCTATAAGACGATAAAAATACTAAGGTAGAAAATCCAACAATTCAAATAAAGATAAAAGGATGAAAGAACCTCCTAAAGCAACACAAATAAGCAGAAAAAATATTGGAAAAGAATCCAAATAAAATGGACATCAAACACAACAAACATAAAGGTTCAAAAGTTGGTCATTTTGAACATTCATCATAGGTATGAGATGCCAATCTATTATGTGGGATACTCCTCTACCAATCAAACCTGCAATCAATATGAAGTAGGAACATTACATTTCTAAAGAATGAAACAAAACAACAATTCGTATTCCAATCAAAATTTTATAACATATGTTATGCTATAGAAATTATGCTGTTCTTTTTATATTATATAATATAAAAAGAGAACCCTAGAAAACTTTCGCCAATTCCTACTGAAAATCCAAATTACCTCTTTCTATTTGTAGATGTCGTGATTCAATTTTTAAAATGATAATTTCTACAAATCTAGAACAGAAAAAGATCAAAATGAACATGTAATTTTAAGAAGTTAAAAGAAACAACATAATTTCAACATTGTAATCAAGAGCCGGAGAGCTATACTATATGTGATCATGTTGTGTTAGTTAGAACAGCAGCCGTGATGCAAAAGTAAAAAAAGGCATGGAAAACGCAAACAGAGAACACACGTTATTTATTACAAAATTCGACCAGTTTGTGCCTACCACTCCGATTAAAGAGCGGCTACAATACCTATCTACTATTCAAGGTTGTTTACAAAGTATAACATCTATTTAAATACTATTGTCCAGTTTGAGCAACCTGCCCACTTATCAGTAAACTGCGAGTCATACCAACATGTCCATGTTCATTCTACAAAACATGCCCAGAAGTTGAGCAACCTACCCACTTATCAGTAAACTGCGAGTAGCACTTCAGTTAATATTGAACCCATGCACTCTTGTTTGTTAGAGATAAAATAAAATAAAATATCTAAAAGATAATGGTAATTACAAAATGAGGATTAACAGTCTAGTATTAAATCCATAATGGTAATTACAAAGAGATGTGCTATATCAAGCGAAAAAAACACAGCGAAAGTTTCAAGAACGGTGAATTGGCCAATCATAAATCTCAATTCAGCTGAATGCATGGGAAGTGGTGGGGTACATAGGAAGTTGTTTTAGAAAGCACAGCGCTCTTGAAAAATTAGCGTCTCATTTTTTCGGGATATTTAGCTTTTTCCAATTACAAAATGAGGATTAATAGTTTAGTATTAAATCCATTTATTGAGATGCCAGATAACTGTTTAACCGAAAAGGCAAGGGATCTCTACGGTTATCAAATCAAAAGAATCTGTAATTCACTTATAGAAATTAACTTGTACATAAAATAGTCCATACATTAAGCATGTTAGGAAGCACATTAGGTGAATAATCGACATTGAATCTTTTATGTTGTCCTTATATTTTGTCTCGAAAGAATAACGAGAAATATTATGTTGTTTTTGGCTTTTCCATGAAATGATAAAGTTTTCAAGGAAAACTAAAAATTTATATTAAACAAGTATTTAGGCAAGAACCATATCAAAATCACAAAATCCCTCGATGTTTGAAATGGAGGAAGTTGGGAAAAAAATCATTTTCATGTATTATTCTTTGAGTAATGCAAAATCTCAAGAGCATTATTTAGTTAAGTGTAAGTGGGGGATGAAAGAAGTTGACTTAACCTTCGTACAACATAAGCATTTATTATTTAAATAGAAAACCTTTTTTTAAGGGATTTAAATAGAAAACCTTATCAATTAAACTTCATTAAATTGAAGGATCATACAAAAATATCATTTTTTTTTACAGGAGAGGGCAGAGCCCAAAGAGGAAAAAAAAAAACTAGACTAAACGGACATTCATAGACATACAAGTCCCAAAAACATCATCAAATATGAGTCTTTAAAGCTCACTAGGAGGAGACTCCAAAACAAGCAAATACAGATGATCGTTAGTAATGCTAATGTTTGCAAGGCAATCGGCACTTCTATTTCCTTCACGTCAAGTATGGTTAATTTTCACATGTCATCTCATCTTTAGAAGCTTCTGAATACGTTGGACTAAAACAGGGATATTCCCGTTGAAATGAAAATTGTCAGAAATCACGTCGATCAAAATCTTTGAGTCGTTCTCCACTATTAGATGAGAAAAATGCTCTCTCAAAGCGATGTCCAAACCCAAATACAACCCCCACGTCTCAGCATGTAGGGCATCACATGCACCAATCTTCTTAGTGTAGCCTTTAATCCATCTACCGACTGAGTCACGAAAAAGTCCCCGCAACCAACGATCTTTCCTCTATCCTTGCAAGCGCCATCACTATTCAGCTTGATCCAACCTTCTTGCGGCCTCTTCCATCCTATGTTGATAGACTCCATAATCTGAGGTCGGCTATGAAGAGGTTGTAAATTACATTCCTTAATGTCTTTGACGAAACTCTTGATCAATAAATTTGGGTTGTTTGGCGCCTCTGGAAACGAGCATTTTTTTTGGTCAAGTAGTTTAGTGATTAGAATTCACTTTTTTCAAGGTGAATAAGTGGGGTATATGGGGTTCGAACCCCAACTCATGCATATAATAATAATACAAACTGAGCTATGCTCGCGGAGACATTTTTATATACACAAATTTCAAGACCAATCCATGGTCACAAGACCAAACAAATAGTGTTTGGTCGCACACACATAAACAAGTATTTTTTTAATGATGCAAAGAAACTTGATGAAAAAATAATTAAATATTTTGAAGATAATATCTTCATGTTAGTGTGTTCAAAGACTATTTATTTGGTCTTGTGATCATAGAAGAATAGCTCTCACCAAAGGTAGATAATATTCAATTAAAAAATGTGAAATTCTTTTACCACCCAACGCATCTTCCAAACGACCCTAAAAAATCCAAAAAATTCCCATTTCTTTTTTTGTTACTGAAAAATTCCCATTTAACTATACTGAGGTATTTACTTCTTCAAAAAAATAAAATAAAAAAAGAATACTACGATATTAACTTAACCATGGTTTATTCGTAGAGTCTTAAAACCCTCATAACCCTTACTCTCATATTACCCTCCTTTACTTCTCTCTGCCCTATAGCGCAACGCCGTTCACAACCTTTGGTCTGCGAATCGTCGGCGGCGCCGTTGTAGGTCTCTCTCTCTCTCTCTCTCGCTATCTCTTATTATACGCGTTTGGAAGAGCTTATTTACAGTTTATTTAGGTTTATGTTACGACATAAGTGGTTGTTAATATTATCTCTGCTTCCTCTTTGTTCTCCAATGTTATTGATTATGAACGCTTGATTTCTGTTGATTGTTAAACCTAAAGTGGGTTTCTTTAGTTGTTCTTTTTTATTCTTTGATTTCATGACTATAACAGAATAGAGCTAGCTAAATTGTTAACCCTTTCGTTAGGGTTTTTGCTCTGTTGCTTGGTTTAATATAGAGGTGGTATGAAAGGTGGGAAATGGAATGTACACTAGTTGGTTGATTGAATATGCATTGAGGGTCCTAATGATATGTTTGTGTTGTGAAATTGATTGGATAATTGTTTTTAAGGGACAATCTAACACATGTTTTTTTGTTGTGAAGGGTTCATTTCAGATTTTTTAGTATTCTGTTCAATTTGTTCAAAATGTAAAAAACATATTAATCCTACTAATTTAGCATGTTATTCTATTTGTTCAACTTGGGTGTTTCATTTCCATGTTACTTTGTTAGTTTGTTTTGATATAACAGTGAAGTTTAAAAGAGAGTAGATGGACATATTTAATTCAAGTTAAGTGGAGAACTCCTTGAGTTTAGTATAACATATGAGCAGTGCAGTTTGGAGTGATTGGGGTTAGGTGAAATGGGGATGGATGGTAAGAAAGGAGCAGTGGCACTAGGTGAAAATGCGAGAATAAGAAAGTAGTCATAGCTTTTTGGGTGCTGGTCTGTTGGGGGGCTAGCTTTGCTTTTAGAATTTTTCTTTTTTTGTTTTATATAGCTGTTCCGTTTTATGCCTGCTGCGGTTTGTTTTCCTGTTCTAGCAGTTTGTATTCTGTTTTCCTCCTTGCTCGGCTTGTGCAGGTTATAGTTTTTAATATATTCATTGACTATTAAAAAATTAAAAATTGCTGCTCATTTAATTGTTATTGTGACTTTTACAGATACTCGTATGGCTTCACCTTCTACTCAGCAGCCTCTTCTTTCAGTCGATATCACGTTCGATAGTAATAATAAAAAAGTGTTTTGCTTTACCTGTGACAAAAAGTTCATTGATGTACTTGGTAGTTTTCTCACCCTACCTTTAGGGTCCATTGCTAAACTCATTGAAAAAGAAGGAGAATTAGGGGTATAAGATTTGCGGCCATCAGTAACATACGTGATGGTTTGGATTTGCTGCTTGATGACCACTTTCTTGGCGGGTCGAACATGAAAACAGAGATTTTGAATCAACTTAATGCTGTTGAGAAGCATTGCAGTTCTCTTGTTATAGACCTGAACCCTAACCGGGTTGATGAGCTCTTTATATGCTCCACCAAGAAATACCATTGTGATGTAGTCAGCCATTTGAAGGTGGTGGAGGACAAGGATGGTGCTTGTAAGTGTCGTAAAGGGGTTCTTAAGCATCTGATTCCCCTGCGGAAATCTCTTAATGGTTTTCTCACAGAATCTAGAGCTAGATATATCGTAAACGATGATTTGTGTGTCTTCCCATTTTCTTTTGATGTGGATTTCGACAATCTAGGCTTTGGTTTGGTAAAACCTGAGTCAGAGAAACATGTATTCACTAAAAAAAGAGTAATCTCTTCTACTCAAATTATCAATTCCATCTTTTGAAGCGGCAGCTTGTCAGGATTCAATTCCATTTCATCAGTGAGATATAGGTCATCGTCATCATTTCCTAAAAACTCTTCTTTACCGGTAATTTGGCGTTTTGAGTAGCAAAAAAAGTGTGGCGCTTCATCCTTGCATTGTACCACATTTCCGACCCCATCTTGAAAGCCACAAGAGGGTCGACAAAGAGATTCTTCAAATCCAATGGCAAGTATCCTTCGTTAAGAACTGAAACACTCTTATACAAATTATCAATACTTTCTTATATAATTGGTTTAGAAAGTATTGATAATTTGAAGAATCTCTTTGTCGACTCTCTTGTGGCTTCCCACATAGGGTCGGAAATGTCATTGGTACAATGCAAGGATGAAGCGCCACACTTTTTTTGCTACTCAAAATGCCAAATTACTGATAAGGAAGAGTGTTTAGGAAATGATGACGATGACCTATATCTCACTGATGAAATTGAATCCTGACAAGCTGCCGCTTCAAAAGATGGAATTGTTTCGAAAGCTAAAAAGGATTGGCAGACCATGCCACGTTCGTGGTACACATAGGATTGCTATTTAGCGGTCTAGAGACACCTCGTACACTGCAAGCTCATGGAAATAAGTCTAACAATTCGTTCACTAAAAAGATCATAACCATTGATCAACACGAGGTACAATGTTTTTTTCATTAAAATTTTAGCAAACTCTCGGCGGTGACTACATAGTTCTATTATTTTAATGCAGCGGCTGGAAATCTTAAGAGCTGCTCACAAACAGCACTACATGCTGGAATTAGTAGCATTCTTAGGAAAAGGGATCAGGTAATTGAAACCCTTTCCACAGCTGTACAATAGCTATCTTGCCACTTTTTTCTATATGATTTATTTTTTACTTTATTTTTTGTATGATTAGAGGAAAAGGACTGGAGAGATATCAGATGATGGTAAAAATATATCACTGATCAGGAATGAAACTGACAACCTCACTAAAAAGGTAGTTAATCGGTTTGGATTTTTTGTTATGAAGCAACTATAATTTAGAAAACTACTAATTAAGTGAATTGCAATGATGCCCAGGTTGCTCAATTAAATGGTACTATCATGGATGGAGGACCTAGGATAGAAGACTCAGAGATTGGTGATTTGACCAGCTCTCTAAAAGGTCAATTACAACAACTTGAGTCTATAGTTATGGATGCAAAGCTCACTATAAAGAGAGCAGAAATTGAGTTAAGCCTCATCAAATGGTTTACTATTTTTGTTAGTAGATCTAGGAGTATTATGGCCTGATTCTGACTGTTCATCTGTGTTTGTGCAGATTATGCGAGTAAAGAAGTGCATGAGCTCGGTCAGTACATTGCAAACTAAGAATTCTTCTGAGAGGTAGATCGGGTGGACTTTAGATGTCATGGCTGACTTAGGAGCTTATATGCTACTCCCAGTCTTTTATGATTTACAATGAATTCTATGAGATGCAGTTTGGCTGGATTTTATTATTGTTTTCATCTAGTTTTATATTTTTTTAATTGTTTTGCATGCCAACATATAAATTTTAAACAAGTGTCAGATTTATATGCAAGTCAGTGTCATTTTCTATCTTTACAGGGGAGACATATCTTGTCACTTTTTTTTTTCTCTTCTTTTCTTACATGTGTTACTAATCTCAATTTTTATATTATCTCACATGTTCTGTTCAATTGTGATATTTATAGAAGAAAAAAAAATTGCGAGTATTCATTACTTCCAAGATATAAAATATTTCTATTTTGAAATGGCGTTTGTTTAAACTTTTGTAGCGTAACAATGTCATTGTTGGATAATATACTTATTAACCCTCTTGTCTTGTTAGTAGCGGATCTCAAATTCAACTCAACAATAAAAACAACTAAGCCTATGTAAACCTTTTCTAAACTATCATATATCATATTTGGATTAATTGTAAACCTTTTTTAATAGTTTTTTTTAGGTTTTCTCTGCCTCATGTAATCTCCTTACTAAAAAATCTAGAGGTCTTCTATCTAAATGCCAAAACTAACAAAGCATATTTTCAGTAATCTTTTATACTATACGTGTTACTCTCTCTCAAACAAGTGTGTGCATGTGTATAATATAGAGTCTCTCTCTCTTAAATAGAGATTAACAAGTGTGTTACACTAATATGTGACTTTTTTCTCTTGTAAAAAAAAAGTGACTTTTTTCTAAACATTGTAGACTTTTTTTATTTTTTTATGTTTAACGGTAAAATTTTATCCACAGCATTAAACAACAAATTGAGTAACAAAATATTATGCTGATATTGTTAATCTCTATTTTTTAATTTTAAATTAAAGAACGCTATATTTTGACAAAAAAAAAAGTTATATTAATATTGTCAAATAATATAATAAATTATGGATTTGAGATTTTCAATTTAAGGGATTTAGGGATTTGAGATTCAAGTTGGGATATTGATTTTTGGTTCAGGGACTATAGTGACAATTTTCTACTTTCACTTTAGTCCTTGTGACACATTTAACAGAATTATTTAACGTCAGAGACTAAAGTGCAGAGTCAGGGACCTCTTTGTATTTAATCCTGAGTCAGGGACCTATGTGATAGCGAGGTGCAGAGTGAGGGGCTAAAGTGACCATTTACTCGTATAATATATAAAGATAGTCATAATTAAACTTGTGCAACACACCGTTTATATAGCTATATATCTTAGAAAGACATGAAAAAAGTTGTTGCTGTTATTGGCTTCACTGAGTAGCTTCAAACCTCATTCAGCAAGCCACACATCCTCCCTGATTCAACCGTACAGTAAAATTGATTATACATTTTATTTTTATTTTTTTATGTTTAAAAATTTTATTCTAGCAAAATTATACAAAATATTCATCATTTATGTATTTAGTCATCCAAAAGTAATTTTCATTAGAATTACCGAAACACTACTATTCAAAAATTCATTAAATCATGTATTTACTTTTAATTGAAATTAATTTATTAGATTAAGTTTGCAGATGCTCACAAACACGTGTAAAAATTCCATGTAAAGTGGTTACTCACTGCTATTGATGAATAAGTTACTGATTTGATATTATTGTAGATCACTTTTAGTACATTATTATTGTAGATCATAACAAACAAGAAATTCCGTCAAAATAAATAATCAAGAAATCGTTGATACAACAACCATTCATTATCTAATTCTACTCTCTGCCACTTTAGAAGACTCAATTATAAGAGTTTAAGTTTTGTTGTAGATAATTTGACACTAGCAATGCCTTCCATACATTCATAACATCAAACACCAATAAACTTGTACCATATTTATCATTATAATAAAATCTATATCCACAATATATTTTATGACCAAACACAATCAATATTATTCTCTAGATAGTAGATATCAAGCATCATCCATACTAGGGATGTCAATGGGTATCCACGGGTACGGGTAGTATGATATTCGTCCCCGCCCCGTTGAATAAATATGGTACCCATACCCGTCCCCATATCCGTGCGGGTATCTCTATACGGATATCCGCGGGTACCCATGGATTTTTGATTTTTTTTTTTTTTTA
>Ga0228710_1007196_pt1 | contig 16546 bp, 4 predicted proteins | sample MedpolnodulmetaG_FD_177995 | JGI IMG/M metagenome (GOLD analysis project Ga0228710, IMG submission 177995) | Root nodule microbial communities from Medicago polymorpha collected in Santa Monica, California, United States - pink nodules | ecosystem: Host-associated > Plants > Roots > Nodule... | reverse complement strand
GATAATACATTTTAGACACCTCATTATTTGAGTTTTTTTTTTTACAAAAACATTCATTCAAATCAATAGAATACATCAGATAAAGACATGACTAAAAACGTAAAGGGTGAATCTGTGAACAATTTCACAGCACCCAAGTTAATAGCATAAAATGACAAAATGCATACAAATAATATGATAAAACCTAAGTCACCGAAATACCCATGTTTCCGGATCTGCAACGTTGACGTCCAAATGATTGGTTGAATTTGTAATTGACTGATGTAGATCTTTCAATAGGAACTGAACAAACACCGCGACAAGACACGAAATCAAACGCCGCACAAGACGACGAACAACACAACGCCGCACTTAGGCGACGAAATCACAAAAAACACAAAAGAAAAAACTTGATAGATGTGAAAACCACTTATTTAGATTGAAAGAAAAGGGAAAAAGATGTAGACGGGTGATTCTAGGTGAGTAAATAGGTAATTAACCCCCTGAAATTTCATAACGTTAATCAATTTACCCCCTCCGTCAAATTTTTCTGTTAGTGAACATGACGTTTTGCAAATATCCCCCTGAAGTTTTGCACTTATGTGCAAAATGCCCTAAACTTAAACATTTATATTTTTTTTTCTTCTTAAAAGCAAGGAATTAACAGTTAAATATTAAAGCTAACTATTAATTTTAGAGTTTGGAAAAACTACATGCATATATACATCAAAATAGGCTTGTACATGTTTGCTTTTTCCATAGTTTTTTTTAAAAAAAAAAAATTGGGGAAGGGAAAAATATGTATTTTTTAAAGTGACAATAATGGATATTTTTACAACGGTCCTAAGAGAATTAACACTCATTACTTTGACTTTACCCGACTTAGGCTTAACATGAGTAGCAATAGGGAGAAACACAGTCACAATTAAGGAGTGTGCACCACCTTCACAAGACAAGAACAAGATTAGTACATAATTAGATATGAACTAATTTTCCTGTATAAAACATGACACAAAACCTTTTTTCATTTTGATACTAAAACAAGCCAAGAACCTGCATAACTCACACTTCATAGAATAATATAAAGGCTTTCCATTTTCCAAATAGTTCACATAGTCTAAGAATTAAGGTCTATGCATTTTCCTCTAATATACTACCTCCGTTCCTTTTTAATTGTCACTTTTTCACATCTTACACAAACCAAGACAATCAATAAATGTTACTACTTTTGATACAATTGTTTTTGCTTTTACTATAATGACCTTATTAATTTAATATTTCATTTCGTATGTTTCTCTCTCCACAATAAATATATAAGGGTAATATTGGTAAAACAACATTTAATGTTGCATTGAACTTTGAAAGTGACAGTTAAATAGGAACAAAAATTTTCGCTAAAAGTGACAGTTAAAAAGGAACGGAAGGAGTAACATGCAATGTGAAAAAGAAAAGACCAAACCTCAAATTAGTTCCTATTTCTAAGATGATATCATTCATTCACTTCTTCATATTAAATTTAATAAATCAATCATCAAGGAAATCACTATGTTACCTTTCTATCTTATTTCCCCCCAAACAAATAAATAAAAAAGAACAACAATAGTTCTCATTACACATAAAAAAAATATATAAATTTTCAAGTTTGGGGGGCATTTTGCACATAAGTGCAAAACTTCAGGGGGTATTTGCAAAACGTCATGTTCACAAACAGAAAATTTTGACGGAGGGGGTAAATTGATTAACGTTGTGCAATTTCAGAGAGGTAATTAAAGTTTTGTTAATTTCAGGGGGTAATTGACGAAACTTACAATTTCAAGGGGTAATTGTCTATTTACTCGATTCTAGGTCAAAAAATGACCTAAAACCACCCCTCCTCAATGAACGAAGGAGAAAGAAAGTTTAGAGAGAAGTTGAAGTTTCTTTCACTAAAAAACTAGGGCCGGCTAGAAGGTTTCAAAGAGAAATATACCTCATTATTTGAGTTATTATCCGAAATCTGTTAATTTTTTTGGAGAAAAAATGTTCCAATAAATATTTTAAAGAACTCAAATTTAAGTTTTTTTGAAATATTTTCTAATTCAGACAACTTGAATTTTGTGTTATCTAAATAAAACTATTGCTTGAAACCTTTTTTTTTTTTTTTTTTTTTTTTTTTAAAAAAAAATTTTTTTTTTTAATATTTTTTTTTTTTTTTTTTTTCATTTATTCAAAATACATTTTTAGCTTCGAAATTATTTATATATTTTACAAAATTGAAATTTGAATTTGTTGAAAAACCTAAATTTCAGATTTTACTTATTTTTTTCTACGAAAAACACTTACATTTGTATTAAAAAACACTTGTATTCCAGAAAATTGATATTTGAGATTTTCCTGACATTATTTTAGAAATGGAAATTGTTTGATATTTGAGATTTTCCCGACATTATTGTAGAAATGGAAATTATTTTTTCTTATGAAGCCAACTAAATCATTAAAATTGGTACCATGAAACATAGTTTTAAAACTCGGCTTGGTCGTCGACTCGGCAGGGGTATTGGGTCACTGGGTCAATGGTCGAACCACTGAGTCATTGGTCGAACCGCATGACTGAATCGCATCAACTCGGATGACTCGGTTAAATAACTCGGTCTTGAAATTAAATTTACATAGCTATTTAACCGGATAAAATCGGATGATTCGATAAAAAAAATCAATAAAGAAGTTTACAAAATAAGTTAACATAATTTCCTAAGATTACTTTATTTAAGATTCATTGATTTAATAAAAAAACTAATATTTAATTTAGTTAAAGAATTAAAAAATCGTTTATTTATGATTCATAAGGATTTGCCAAAGATAAAATGGAGTTATCTTGAAACATGGACCGTGAACATTTAAGAAAAACAGAATTGTGAACTCACCATAAAAGAGAAAAATTATTTAAATAATAAGATGATAAAATAGGACTTTAGACAGATAATAGGGATACGGGGGGGACCACCTGAGGACTGAGGTGTATAGAACAAAATTGTCAAGGTGGGTGGAGTGGAGTTTTATGATTACAAGCTTATGACACATTTTTAAAAAAAACTTTAAAATATTAAATTATTTTATTATCAATTTATTTTTCATTATTAGAAAAAATCTCTTTATGTTTGTGACCATAGACAAATTCAAATTGTATATTACTTGAACATACAACTACTTTGGTAAATGAAGTGCAATGATACTTCTTTGGCTCAATTATGATTTATCAACTTTTAAAACAAAAATGACAAATATATGTTACTTGAATCATCATTTTATGACAATTTATGAGACAACTAAATATATATATAAAAAATTAAATATTGACATAAAAACTAAATTAATAGAGAGAGTAAAAATAAACGAGCGTATGATAGAGATAGTCGTTTAAAAAATTGTTACAAAATTATTGTTTTTAATTAATAAGAAGAGATAAGGAGAAAATTATCACAATCTAGCTTCATATTCAAAATGATTTTTTTTGGAAAAAAACTTTGAAATAAATTCAATCTAGTTTAACAACATCAACACAACACAACACAATTGTTATTACTACAAGTTAATAGTTTTAAGTCAAATATATGAATTTCTGCGACGATGAAGTCTCTACGATTAAGAAATCACATGAATAATATGCACTAATTAACATGTAGCTGTAGTTGGGTTTACTGCTAGCAATATTTTGCATGACAATATTAATGCCAAATGTAGACATTAGAGGATGCCACAAGAGCCAAAGCCAATGATGATGATGATAACATTGGATGATGATTCTAGGAGTCTCAAGACGACAATGCGAAAATTGAACCCAAAAAAAAAAGTGACAATGGAAGAAAATAAGAATGGGCAACATTTTGTAAAAACAATAAATGAAAGAATGGGTAACATACACTTTATTTAACTATACAAATATTTACTCTTTCAAAAAGATAGAATACATAAAAAACAAAACAAATTTTTTTTTTTAAGCAAAATGAAAAGTAAATTAAAATAAAAAGAAAGATACAAAGACTGGGGGCATGAGACCTGACCCAGGTTAAAACCATGTGAGAATACATTGTGATAAACCATACCAAAAGGATCAGTCGTAATCTATTCTAACAAATATTCACTAGTCACAGGTGCAACCCAGCGTATCCGCGTACAGACACGAAACCAAGCTACAAAAAAAAGAAGAAAAGTGAACTTCTGCAAAAACAATTAGGATTTAAAAATGGTGAGTGGATCGACCACCAACACGGTAACGAATCCAAGTGCCAACAGCTCCCTGAACAAGCAGCAAGCGTGATAGCTCTTTCGAGCAAGTACCAAAGTATAGGCAACCATAATTCCTTGAAACCTGCAGAACTCAACAGTCCTGGAAACATCAGAGAATCAAAGGACAGACAACCAAACACAACGATTTCTAACAGACCCGTAAGAACTCAGATCGAGGGATGAGTCCAATACATTAAAAACCAAACCTTTTCGGGTTAATCGAACCACAGACCCTGACGGATTTTTGAAACTAACCACCACATGTCATAATCATCGGCCACCCCATCTTCGAAATAAAACAGCAAAAAAAAAAAACACACAAACCAAACTACATCATCCCTAAAAGAACAGCAGTGAAGAACCGCCATAATAAGCACACCACCAGCGATCCATAACACCAACCACAAACAGAAAAGCAGAAGAGCCAAAAAACTGGAAAAAGGACAAACAACACCAACCTTTCCGACACGGTGGAGAACAAGAACAACCTTAACCCAGTCGGCTAAGGAGCGAAACCCAACACCTCAAAGTAAAGGACCGAAACAACCGTTGAACCCATCAAACCAACAACCGCCAGACACCAAGCCTACAGGAAAACCCAGCAACGACGGAGAAGAGTGACGGAATCTCAAGAAGAAGGGCTGCCGGAAAGGAGGTAACACAGTGGTGCAGAGGAGGAAATCACTTGTCACACCACTGAGAGAAGAAGCTACATCTCAACAGTGCCGATTTGGATCTGTGAGGGAGAAGGAAAGAAGAAAAAAGGAAAGGCGGTTATTAAAGCTGGTGAGAGGTTAGAGAGTTTCAAAGCTAGAGAGAGCTAAAAACAAAACAAATTCAATATCACTAAAACTTGAAAAAAAATGATGAATCTGCGAACAAAATAACATAACTTTTTGAATCAAATGACCAAAATATCCTTGCTTCGAAAGATATAACAATTATACTAGTTAAGTCATTGATTAAATTTGTCACCAATCAAATCTGATCTAAAAATCTATAGCAAACAAACTCCACTAAGACGATGAAGGAAACAACATCACCCTTAGAGGATAAAATCATGGTAAATCAAGAAAGCAACTCAAGGAACCGTTTGGATTGACTTGTTTTCGAGCTTGTGCAAAATAGTTTATACAAATAAATAAGATTTTAGGAAATAATTCATAAGTTTGTCAAGGTAGTTTATGAAAAAACAACTATTATTTTTTTGGTTAAAAAAAAAAACTATTATGAAGATACAATTTTCGTTGGTAAGAACTTATTAATTAATATAAAAGTTTATTTATTTTCATAAGTTATTTTTCATAAGTTAAAAAATAAGTCAATCGAAACGGACCACAAATCTTTGTGAAAATCACTTATTTAAATTAAATGGGATATAAAACGATAAAGATGGGCGATCCGAGGCAACAAAATGACCAAACAACCACTCTCTTGTGTATAACATAGAGATCCTAATATCTCCATTCCGCAGTTTTCATGCATTCACATGAATAATACATTAATGGTCGTTGAATTAAGATGGATACATTTCAATGTAAATTTTTAAAACTAAAATATCTAGTTCAAAATATAAACCGTTCAATATCGATTCGACTTCCACCAATATGCCGCCACATCGGCTACATAAATGCGTGAAACTTTGAATTATAGTCAATCTGAATTCCATAATAGACCATCGACTAGAATAGGTTATATGGATTCATCTTATGTGTACTTGGATGTTTTTATATAGGGTAAATTGCATTTTTGGTCCCTTAATTATAGGTAGTATCGCTTTGATCCCTTAATTAAAATTCGATTTATTTTGGTTCCTTAACTTCTTTCCGTTACACATTTTGGTCATTTTCGTTAGTTTTAATTCAAAAACGTTAGGTTTTCTTCATCTTCATATCATCTCTATCAACCTTCAACAACAAGAATCACAGAAAAATTCCAAAAGAAAATGAAGAAAACCTAACGTTTTTGAATTAAAACTAACGAAAATGACCAAAATGTGTAAGGGAGAGAAGTTAAAGGACCAAAATAAATTGAATTTTAATTAAAGGACCAAAGCGATACTACCTAAATAGTTAAGGGACCAAAAATGCAATTTAATCTATTATAAATTAAAGTTAAAATATGATGCTTTACAAGTAGTGTATAGTAATAATTAGAGAGACTAATGAAAAAAGTTAATTAATACTAAGTTGAAAAGTTAAAACAACATCATTTTAAAACAATTTATTTTTGCTAATACAAGTTTTTATAATTATTGTGAGTGACAAACACATAAAGAAGCTTCTTCAGCCATTCGTGCTAAGTGAATGACGTTACGGCGTACTCCTTCAGGATTTCTCACAAACAAGAATGAGAGGATGACTGGTTTCAAGATTTCATATTTTTTCTTTTGCTTCTAAATAGTACATGTAGACATGTAGTCTTTAGAAGTTACTTTAGTTGACACTTCATGACATTGATGCTAGATCTCCGTAGTCATCTAATTAATTTCGACATATTAAACATAATAATATTAAGACAACCGTCAAATATAATGTTAGTTTGATGGTTACCTAATGGTGTTAGAATTTGAGATGACTAGGATAATTCGAAAAACATTTTCAACAAAATTGCTATCGATTTTCATGAATTCAATTTAGAGTCTCTCACATCGCAAGTCATGAATTCCGTGTGAGGGTTTCTATAAGATTGACCAATCATCCTCTTTGAGCCAAGATTTTTAGGTGAACTTAGAGGTTCAATCTAAATAAGAAATACTAACAATATTAATCATTGTCATTGGGAAAGAAAAAAAAAACCTACAATCATTTTTTTTCAAGAAACTAAACTAACTTATTGAAATTGACATCAAAGATAATCAAATTTGAGATATTGAGATAAGCACATTCGATCTCAAACACCGCAAGACCAACCCAAATCATGAACTACAATCACTTAATACATGTCATAGGGAAAAAGAAGCCAACTAAAAATCTCTTGTCAAAGAAAAACCAACTAAAAATCATCAAAAAGACCAAGTCCTCTATAAAATTATTTTCTCCAATCACATCCTTAAAAAAGATGAGGGAATCAAGTTCCCTTTCAAGCCACACACATATGCTTAAAATTGAAATTTTGGTTGATGAAAAGAAGTGTGCCTAACTGAATATCATGCAGCTAAGGGGGTGTTGTATGGAAATGTGGGGACAAAGAAACAAAAAACACAGAGAAGAAGGATTGATTAGTGACCTAAAAAGAAACCCGTGGATCAGATTTGGATCTTGTGGTTAATTGTGGTCCCATATCACGGGCAACCCATGTTGTTTAGGACCCATACAAAGGAATAAAACATGGTAAAGATAAAACGGGGAAAGGCACAAACTTGTTTTCTTTTCATTCACAATAATAGTGTAGTGATTCTATTTATGTCATTTATTCTCCATGTGTAATTATTAACAAAATAAATCATAGAGAAAAAAGAGAAGATAAAGAATGAAGGAAATTAGTTATCAAAATGAATCATTGATAATAATGCAATGAAATCAAATGTATAAATAATAATGGTCCAAAGAACACGATTAGATGAAACATACTTTACATTGAGCTCTCGAGGGATATTTGATTATCTATAATTAGAAATATGACCTCATTTAAAAATGTCAACAATATACTTTGATTGAAAAAGAAACAAAGCACAATTATGATTACTAGAGCTAAAATTAATAGATATAATTACAATGGAGAACTTCTCAAACCAAACTCGTTGAACTTGTTTAAGACCACAAATAGCATTTTTTTTTTTCAAATTATACACTTGGTAGAAGATGTACCAAGTCCAAAGTATACATGTCTTGTGCAAAACAGGAAGTTCCATTGTCGTAGACTACCCAAATAGGATTTACAATAGCCTCTTTATAGGAACAAGATTCATACAAACTATGAATAGAAATTATAAATAGCACACAAAAATTTAGAATGTGCAATATAAATAAAAATCAGACAATTGAGTGGATTTAAGAGCATGAATTAGAATTTTATTTAAATATTAAGCATTTAAAGAATAATATGGATAATTAGCAAATTTTAATTAACTATTTATATTATATTTTTAATAAAATTAATATCGTATATATTTAGCAAATATTTAAGAAATATGAAACTTACCTCAACTTTTGTTTTATAAAAATAAGCGGTCTCGAGTATTTTTGTAAAATCTATTCTATTATTTTATGACATTTTTTTAATATATAACATATTTAAGAAATATGATTGTAATATTTATTTAGTGTTTTGAAACTAAAGTTTATAATCTATAATTTAGTGGTGGCTTAATAATGGATATTTACATATATTTATTATACAAAAATAGCATATGATGTTAAGTTTGAAAATTCATTTTAGTTTTTTTTTTGCTAAGCCAGCATAATGGACATGCATCAGGAGGAAGTAACGGCATCCCAACTAAGTTGGCACCCCGCAGAATCCCCATCCCGTGCCGCCAATCTCAAATAAAAAATTTATTAAAAAAAGGGGAAAAAGATACACGAGGGGGGACTAGGCCAAAACCCTCAAAAAACAAAGCAGAAACAGAAAAACAGAAGACAATAAAAAGAAACATCTGTCTACGGGAACCTAGAACGAGGGAACCCGCTCCAGTCCAAGAAGAAGCCAGTCTGAAGAGTCTGAGGCAACACCGATAACCAAACCTTGCCTTGAATCGAATGACCCAAATTCGCTAGAAAGTCCGCACAACAATTTTCCTCCCTAAAGATGTGAGAAGTGATAACCTGGATACCTTAGTTGCATGCGTTGTGATAACCTCCCTAATTTTATTTTATACCAGAAAATTCATTTTAGTAAATAGAATGAAAAGTATGTATTAATATCTTAGAAAATATTGTATTATTAATATATATAAGCTATTTAAAAAGTTTTCTTCAATATACTATTATGTTAACTTTGTCAACATAGTTTAATCTTTTATTAATATTTTACTATACTTAAACAATTATGTGTTGTCCTTGCATAACAATAACATTATGGTTTTTGTCATCTATTCCTATAGGGTCTGTTCATTTACAGCAATGCTATGACATGGAGTAGTTGTGAGTGAGGTTAAACTAGGCATAAAATGAATAATTTAATCATCCTGTCTCGTATATAAATTTAATATTTTCATTTTACTTTAGCTAAATAAACATTTAATTTTATTTTATACCAGAAATAAACATTTTCTGATCCGAGTTTCTTTTAGGATTTTTTTTTTCTTTTATGAACTTTTTATGCATGTTATTCTTTTTTGATTGAAAATTGCATGTTATTCTCTTTTGCATGTTATTCTCACTGTCACATGACAACCCATGCTAAATTATTATTATTTTTTTTTTTTGAATAAACTAAATTATTATGTTATGATATGGTCTGAAATATAACACATAAAGTATTAATTTTAAATCATAAACCAAATTGATTCTAGTTACCAGACCAATATATTCCTTTTCTATAGATAGAAGGACAATCCAATTTAAAACATATTAAAGCAAAATAAACCATATAAAATTTAGCATAGTATATTAATTTATTCATAGTATATATGTGCTATTTTTTCCAACTTAAAATAGGCACCGTTAATGCCACCACACATTTAGATCCTCTTCATTGAAGCATCAAAATCAATGCATCATATCATTTATAAAATAATTGTCACATTCAAATAAAATACTCGTTCATGATACAAAATGATTATTATTTTGAATCAATGTACACAAAATTATTAAAAAGTGCATACCAACATATTTAAAAATCACAAGGACCTAGCAAGAGGTTCCAAGACACGACAAAGCCTTTTGTTTTGGACAAAAGTGTTGTAAGTCATAACGGGGTGGCAAATTTGTCACTAGTTGAAACCCATGTGTGCTGAACCATAGGTGTATCATATATCTATATGATCACGGACTACATTAAACATTTACCATATTCAACCATAATTTGCTTTCTCAATGGCCTATGATTTCCCAACCGATTGTAGTAAATTAAACCACCAATTTTGTCTAAGAATCTTATATCTTCTCTCTTACTCTGTCCTTGTCAATTAAAATAATTAACAGCTTCTAAACTTTTGTCACACTCATTGGAAGTGTTTTAGAAATAAGATTGAACGGGTCGGTTCAACTCGTTCAATCGAAATTTGTCGTTTAGTATCTCGGTTGTATAATACTCTAGTTGAGTCGAGTTGAACTACAGTTGATTTAACTATATTTGAATACTTTTTTTTAAACTTTTTATTCATTTATTTGTCATGTCAATTGTGGTTAAACTGATTGAACAGATTAAGCATTAACTCAAAACACTAATTGGTTTAATTTCCAATCCAATTTTTAAATATTCTTTTAGCATAGTTGTTATATGTTAACAAAATGTCATAAAATAATAGAATAATTTTTACAAGAATATTCGTGACGACTTATTTTTGATAAAATAAGTTGAAGTAAGTAATTATAGATATTATTCATCAACAAAAACCTAACACCGATGACGAGAATTTAACTCACATCCTTGCAAAAATTTGACACTACACTGATGCAATAAATGAACATCATAGACTAGTTATTATTTTTTATTTACTTTTTAACCAAGAAAGATGCTGATTCAAGTTGAAAGATAAAATGTAAAATTTACTCTTATTCTTATGTCCATCTCGTGAACACACATGTAACATCATTTTCAATAAGGTAATACAACATCAACCATCAACCATTCATTACATTATTCACATGTCATACTATATCCCTAAGACAAAAAAAGAAGAAACCATAGTCATAACAAACTACCAAACATAGCAACAGCATTCACCCTCAAAGAACAAGAATGAAAACTTTTCACTTGACACTTTTCACAACATTTCTGATCTCACTTACCAGTTTCCTAACTTGTTTTGCAAACAACGACGTAACGGTTCAGTTAAACGACGATGTTCTCGGTTTAATTGTGTTCAAATCAGATCTCCATGACCCTTCATCTTACCTTTCTTCATGGAATGAAGATGACATCAATCCATGTTCATGGCAATATGTGAAATGCAATCCACAAACTCAAAGAGTCTCAGAACTTTCCTTAGATGGTTTAGGCTTATCAGGTAAATTAGGAAGAAGTCTTGAAAAATTGCAACATTTAGTAACATTATCACTTTCACACAACAATTTGAGTGGAACTATTAGTCCTTCACTCACACTTTCCAACACTCTTCAAAAACTAAACCTTAGTCACAACTCATTTTCTGGTCCATTACCTCTTTCTTTTGTCAACATGAGTTCAATAAGGTTCATTGATCTCTCGCATAATTCATTCGCGGGACAAATACCTGATAGTTTCTTCGAGAATTGTTTTTCTCTTCGTCGCGTCTCTTTATCGATGAATTTATTTGAAGGACAAATTCCTACCACACTCTCTAAATGTTCTTTGTTGAATAGTGTTGATCTTTCAAATAATCATTTTAGTGGTAATGTTGATTTTTCTAGTGTTTGGTCATTGAATAGGCTTAGAAGCTTGGATCTATCCAACAATGCTTTATCTGGAAACTTGGTTAGTGGAATTTCATCATTACATACCTTGAAAGAGTTACTGTTACAGAATAATCAGTTTTCAGGTCAATTACCAAATGATATTGGATTTTGTATTCATTTGAATAGGGTTGATTTAAGTACTAATCAGTTTAGTGGTGAGTTACCTGAATCATTTGGGAGATTAAGCTCTTTAAGCTATTTAAGGGTTTCAAATAATCTTTTATTTGGTGAATTTCCTCATTGGATTGGTACCTTGATTAGTTTGGAGAATTTGGACTTATCTCATAATCAATTCTATGGAAACATTCCATTGTCATTGGTTTCATGCACAAAGTTATCTAAGATTTTTCTTAGAGGGAATAGTTTCAATGGTACTATACCTGAGAGCTTGTTTGGATTAGGATTAGAGGAAATTGATTTTTCTCATAATGAATTGATAGGTTCAATTCCAGCTGGATCAAACAGATTATTAGAAACTCTTACAAAGTTGGATCTTTCGGTTAATCATCTACAAGGGAATATTCCTGCAGAAATTGGTCTGCTTTCAAAGTTGAGATTCTTGAATTTATCTTGGAATGATCTTCATTCTCAGATTCCACCTGAATTTGGTCTTCTGCAGAATCTTGAAGTTTTGGATCTTCGTAATAGCGCGTTGTTTGGTTCGATTCCAGAAGATACATGTGATTCAGGCAATTTGGCTGTTCTTCAATTGGATGGAAATTCATTGAAGGGATCTATTCCTGAAAAGATTGGGAATTGTTCATCTCTTTACTTGTTGTAAGTTCCTCCTATTTCTTAAACTCTAATAGTATCATTTTGTACTCATTTTTTTTAAGCATAAGTGTTTTTCATATAAGTGTCTATGTATAAGTAATTTCTATAAAAATATGCTTGGTTCCACTTTGGGAGGTGAAATTTTTTTCTAGAAGTGTGGAATCCATTTGACATGTTTGGATGTTCTCGATTAGAATTGATTTTGTTTTCAGAATTGTTTCTTACTTGAAGCTAGAATTTGGATCTTTTGTCTGCACAATTGATTTTTAGTCTCAAATTTATTGTTCATCACTTTTAATTGAACGAATTAAAACATAAACCACTTTACATTAAACTCACTTTTCCAAAATCAAAATTTACATAATCAATTCATTCAAAGTCAATTTTTGCCATCACAAAACCAAACACACAAAGTCAAAAAGTTTTCCTATAAACTATAAGCAATTTTCATAAGCTAAAAACAACTTAAGGACATGTCATAAGTTTTTTTTCATAAACTCTCTCAAACATTAACGCAAGTGCTTATACCGGTAGATAAACTGAAATAAGTCGATACAAACATACCCTAATTCTTGTATATTTTTATGCAGGGGTTTGTCACACAATAACTTGACTGGTCCAGTCCCAAAAACAATGTCAAATCTAAACAAGCTCAAAATCCTGAAGTTGGAATTCAATGAACTAAGTGGAGAGCTACCAATGGAGCTAGGAAAGCTTCAAAATCTTCTTGCTGTGAATATATCACATAACAGCCTCACAGGAAGGCTTCCAGTTGGTAGCATATTTCAAAACTTGGACAAAAGTTCTTTGGAAGGAAACTATGGTCTTTGTTCACCCTTGTTGACAGGTCCATGCAAAATGAATGTACCAAAACCTCTAGTACTTGATCCACATGGCTATAACGATCAAATGAATCCTCGAATCCCAAGAAATGAATCATCTGAGTCTAGTAGTCCAATTCATCACCACAGGTTCCTTAGTATTTCAGCTATTATAGCAATTTCAGCTTCTATTGTCATTGTAATAGGAGTGATAGCTATTAGTCTAGTTAATGCTTCTGTAAGGAGAAAGCTAGCATTTGTGGAAAATGCTTTGGAAAGTATGTGTTCAAGCTCTTCTAGATCAGGAGCACCGGCAACGGGAAAACTTATTCTATTTGATTCTCAATCTTCACCAGATTGGATCAGCAATCCAGAAAACTTGCTCAACAAGGCGTCTGAAATCGGTGAAGGAGTGTTTGGAACAGTTTTCAAAGTTCCATTAGGATCACAACAAGGAAGAAATGTTGCAATCAAGAAACTTATCACATCAAACATACTTCAATATCCAGAAGACTTCGACAGGGAAGTTAGAATTCTAGGCAATGCCCGACATCCAAATTTGATAGCGTTGAAAGGATACTATTGGACTCCTCAACTACAGCTTTTAGTATCTGAATTTGCACCAAATGGTAACTTGCAATCCAAGTTACATGAAAAGCTTCCTTCAAGTCCACCACTCTCTTGGCCTAATAGATTCAAGATTTTACTGGGAACAGCAAAGGGACTTGCACATTTGCATCATTCATTCAGGCCACCAATAATACACTACAACATAAAACCAAGCAACATCTTACTTGACGAAAACTTCAACGCAAAGATATCAGATTTCGGGTTAGCTAGGCTATTAACAAAGCTAGACAAGCATGTGATGAGTAACAGGTTTCAAAGTGCACTAGGTTATGTAGCACCTGAATTAACTTGTCAGAGCTTAAGGGTCAATGAGAAATGTGATGTGTATGGTTTTGGTGTGATGATACTTGAGATAGTGACAGGTAGGAGGCCAGTGGAGTATGGCGAAGATAATGTGTTGATATTGAATGATCATGTGAGGGTTTTGCTTGAACATGGTAATGCTTTGGAGTGTGTTGATCCAAGTTTGATGAACGAATATCCCGAGGATGAGGTTTTACCTGTTTTGAAGCTGGCTATGGTATGTACATCTCAAATTCCATCTAGTAGGCCTACTATGGCAGAAGTTGTGCAAATCTTGCAGGTCATTAAAACTCCTGTTCCTCAAAGGATGGAAGTATTTTGATGACATTTATACGCGTATATGTTTAGCTATTTTCAGTGGTTTTAAACTGCGGTCACAATTACACATTGAACCTTTCTACTGCAAAGAAACACAGTAGATTCAGCCACAATTGTATTTGTGTTGTCATTGCAGATATCTCAAAAACTGTTACTTGTGGCTTCGAGTACATAAAGTCTTCTGTATTATCAAGATTATTGCATTTTTCTTTTTTGTTTCCTTCATATTGTGTATCCTTTTTAATTCTATAATTTAGTTTATGTAGATTCTAGTTCATAGAGTATAAATAAATATGTAATTCTCAACTCTGAGTTTCCCTTTTATCAATAACATCAATTTATTAATGAGTGTATTTGTTCCTAGTTAGGAGAGGCATCCGCATCCAATGCACCTCGAAAAGAACATAACTTTTTCCTGATATAAATAAACACGAGTGTTGTAAACAAAACAAAACAAAAGAACAACCTTCATAGTTGTCTTCTATGTCGCAGTTTGCGGGTAAGATGAGTGAGTGGCTAAAGAGTGAGTAAGATGTAAAACAAACTTTGAGAGAGGTGGAATCTTTCTACAAAGGTTTTAATCCTATAAAATATAAATACAGTTGTGTGTTTTTATCTTTTAAGTTCAGTTTTTTTTAGCTTAGCACGTATGGCTTATTTTTCTTTATAAAAACACTCAGAAAATCTTCAACCCAAAAAATTAAATCAAGAGGGTAACTTTAATAGTTGCTTAGCTTAATTTCTGTGTCTAAATTGTTGCATAGCATTTTAGTAATTCTTAAGTAACCAAACTAAACTTTACTTCAATGGTGCTAAGTTAGGCCAAATATATTATGATTTTCTTGTTCATATGGAGGATGTTCCTAAAGGTATGTTGAACATCACTGTCAGACTGCAATTTTTCAATGTTTCTTAAGTTTTGAGCTTGACATTTTGATGTCTCTGAATGCCGAGACTCGAAACAATTCTACCTCTTATTATTATGATTTATAACCTTTCTAATTCTAACACCATATAATTCTTTGCAGCTTGAGAAAGTTTCAAAATATTATCTCATAACATGTTATGTAAAGTTCTGCTAAAAATGCCTATAGGAATGATCAACATTTTCCTTTTCAAGAGTCAGTTCAAGATGGTATGTGAGAATGAAGCTTTGTGGTGTTTGCATGGTAATCCTTTTCAAGAGTCAGTTCAACCTCCAATATAATTAGAGTGATAGTAATAAAAATAAGGAGTAACATGGTGAATCTAAACAATGAAAAAAGAATCTAGTGTCCCAAAAATCAGCCAGCATATTATGTGTTAAAACTTATAAGTCCTACATAGAATAGTTTTATGAGCTTATCACATCAAACATAATTCAATTTCCAGAAGTCTTCAGCATTGAAGTTAGAATTCTTCTAGGCAAAGCCAAACACCAAAATTTGATAGCATTGAAAGGTTAGTATTGGACTCCTCAACTACAGCTTTTAGTATCTGAATTTGCTCCAAATGGTAACTTGCAATCCAAGTTACATGAAAAGCTTCCTTCAAGTTCTGCACTTTCTTGCACACCGAACAATAATTCATTACAACATAAAACCAAACAATCTCTTGCACTTTGATACATTTTATTGGAATAAAGTAAATCTGCTTCTTTGAGGTAAAAATAGACCAACTTTGGGGTAACCGAGGATCAAGGTTGGTGGCAAAAGAGACAAATCATCTAGGGGCAAAAAGACATCATCCATTTGGGGTAAATCTAAATCTGGTTCTTTTTATACCCCAAGAAAGAGTCTTTTTACCCACGGTAAAAAGTTTTTGGGGTAAAAAGAAGCAAATTTACTTTTACCCCAAGGGTTGACCTCTTTGTGCCCCAAGTCGGTTGGCGTATTCTCCCCCCTCCCTTGACCCTTTTTTACCCCTAAATTGGCC
>Ga0228710_1007195_pt1 | contig 16548 bp, 8 predicted proteins | sample MedpolnodulmetaG_FD_177995 | JGI IMG/M metagenome (GOLD analysis project Ga0228710, IMG submission 177995) | Root nodule microbial communities from Medicago polymorpha collected in Santa Monica, California, United States - pink nodules | ecosystem: Host-associated > Plants > Roots > Nodule... | reverse complement strand
GCCGCCCTCACTTCCTCAATAGAGAAGGGCTTTAAGAGAGCCGCCCCTTCCCTGCCAGACAATTTGCGGAAATTAAGCCCTTCCATGGAAGGACGATGCTCATGACGATTCTTGAAATGCGAAGAAAAATGATATATATATATATATATATATATATATATATAAGCTAATATAATATTGTAAATATGTCAATAGTGCAAAATATGACTTAATTACAAAGGCAAATTATACCAAACTACCATAATAAAACGTTATGCTCAACTTAGCATCAAAATACAAAAATTAACGCACAAAATCACAAGTTTCATAAGTCTCTAAGTTTAAGTCATCCATAAAACCATCTAAAAAAGCAAGTTTCACAAGTTCTTAAAGTTGTTAATAAAACTATCTAAAAAATAAACTAGTTAGTTTCTTCAAGTTGTCAACAAACACCACCGCAACCCTGACTGGCGTCGCAATCATCGGCGTTGAAATCGCAACCCTAACTGGTATGTGCTCCCCTATTCATGGTTTGAGAACTTAGAGAAGAAATAAAAAGAAACGTTTCATCTTAGGAACAACGTGTTGGTAACTATTCAAGAAACGTTTCAATCTTTGAGCTTGTAGAAAAAGAATTGGGTTTTGAAAAAAATGGGCCCGAAAAAAGGCCCAATTTTTTTTTGTTAGATGTAAACTCGGTCGATTTTACACGAGTTTACCGAGTGTTAACTCAGTCAAACTCGTCAAACCTTCTGATTTTACCAGAAACCGAGTTTACCTCTGAGTTAACACGATTTTAGTACTTAAAAACGTAAACTCGGAGAGTTAACACTCGATTTGCGGAACATTACATATAACACACAATACGTGAAGCTTCCCCTTTGAATAACACCATCAAACTTTCGAAAATCACGATTATTAAAATTATTAGTAAATAAACAAATTATAATATTGTGCATTTAAACGAAGATAGTACAATTCACACGATGCTTTGATATTTTAATCATTTTTTATTACTTTTATATTTTGATATTTTGTACATGATGAAGTGAACTTATTGAGTCAAGATAAATAGAGTGATTAAAATGAAAACTAAAAAATAAAAAATAAAAAATTAGAGCAAAATTTAGGATTGAGATCTCTTGCCGCAAAATAATTATGTTGTTACATAAATATACATTTCAGTTTAGTTGGTTTTATACTTACACCCATAAAACGTTCAACTATACCCAATATTTTATTAATATTTTTTAGGTGAAAAGATTATATTAATATTTTATCATAAAATTGAATTAGTTCTTAGTCTCAGTAATTTTATTATATTTTGTACGAAATTGTTATTAAAATGAAAATATTTAAATAGTAAAAAATCCAATAATATTGTTGGGGTAAAATATGGAACTGAGGGAGTGTCATTTAATATATTTAATGTTAACTTTTCATGTATATTATGATAAATTTGTGTCAACTTAGTTGGACACTATTCTTTTTTATGTCACTTTACTCTTGGCTTGTAAAAAAAAATGATAAATTTGTGTTATTAATAAGAGATATATTTGAAAAAATAATAATATAATGCATATAATTTTTTTGATATGATCTTATATTTTTGGATAAAATATTTTTTTTTAAATAGTCTCTAATTAAGGACCGAGTGAGTATACATTTTGTAGACACCAACCATACACACTCATGTCTTTATCATAAAAAAAAAAGTTATTTTTTAGATTTATTAATTAACTAAGGTATATGATCAAGAGGACTGTTATTTGAACAATTTATGTGAAAACTATAATTTATAAAGAAAAAATAAGTATTTGTACGAAAACTAAAGCAATAGAGAGATAAAGTAAAAAATAATGTGAGTATGAGAGAGAAAGTTATCGCAAAATTGTCACAAAATAAATGTTCAAATATCATTTCTCTATAATCAATTATTCAATAATTGTAGATATTTTCTTATAATAGAGATGGTAGGGAAGTCTCTATGTTTGATTTTCCCTTTAGTTGCAAGTAGTAAGTACTCTGTTTCATTGCAACAAAGCAGTCACTAGAGTGGGGAGACATGTTCCTCCTCCTTCTCTCCCAGAAGCTACCAGAAAAGTCGCAGAGAAGGGTTTTGTTTTTTTCAAATAAAAAATTAATCAATGGTTTTTTCTTTGGTGGTAAACGGTAATGATTCTATAGTTTTTTTGTGTGTATCTCCCCCATCTCTAAGGAAATGACACTTTATAATAGAGTTCGGCCCGGAGATAAATAAAGAATTATTCCAATAAGAATTAAAGTCGGGTTCTTTTGAACGATTCGTGAATCTTGTTAAAGTCAACTAGGTTTGCTTCTATAGTTTATTTGCAAGTTGTCCAAGTGTAAGTAGTTTATTATTATTTGTTGATGCAATCTTTCTATAGTTTATTATTGTGACGACTTTTGCTTGAAAATTAGTTTAAGATCACATAAAGCAAGCATGACTTTTGGTATTCAAAGAGAACAATTTTATTTAAGTTGAATAATTCTTCTTCTTCTTCTTGTGCAATCTCAGATACACAGATCACTTTGAAGAAATTTTCATCCTTTCAAATCCACCCATGTCTTCCTCCTCAAAAATCCCCCAAGAAATTGAATTTGAATCAATATTTACTACAACTATTACTACTAATCCAAAGAGTAAGAGGTATGATGTGTACTTGAGTTTCTGTGAGAAAGAACTTCGCTTTGTTCAACGTATCCGTAAGGCTCTTCGTACATATGTTAAAGAAGTTCTCGTTTTCTACGACTATAAGAAGTTTGAACGTAGAGATGAGGTAATAACACCCTCAAAGTATTCACTGAATGTAATTGGAGAGTGCAAAATTGCTGTAATCATATTTTCAAAAAATTATACTAATTCAATATCTTGTCTTCAAGAATTGGAGAAAATAATTGAGTGTTGCCGAACCACGAATGGTCTCATTGTTCTGCCTGTGTTGTATCCCCCACAGCCAAGTTTACAGAGAGAAATGTTTGGAGAGCCTTTTCATGATTTTGTCCATAGAATCTCGATGCAGGAAATCTCCCAAGAGGAAGACAAGTTCATGACTTGGGTGGCAGCGATTAGTAAAGCTGCCCAATATTTTAGAGAGTTCGTATTCATACCCAGGTAATTTTTAAGTTGAAACTTTGCTTGATTTGAAATTATGTCACTCCATCTTTATAGCCTTTTTAATAGTAGTAAATGTTTTGATTTGATTTGATATTAAGTTTAGCATATTTAAATTGTTTTTCTAAATAGTTGATATTTTTATTTACACTTCTCACCTTGTTTCACATATGAACATGTGGTGAATTTCTATACATCTAATCATTCTTGTATTTCATCTCTTGTTCTTATATTATATAGGAATGAGTATGATAGTGTTAAGGAGGTAGTTGAACAGGTTATTATAGGGCTACACGGGAAGAGTAGTCACTGTGCTTTCTATACGCCGAGTGTAAAATCTGGTGTACAAGATGTGATTCAACTATTGAAACAATCAAAATCTCCTCTCATAATTGGGATATGGGGAATGGCAGGGATTGGTAAATCAACCATTGTCCAAGCCATTTATAATCAAATTGGTCCCTATTTTGAGGACAATTGCTTCCTTGATAACATCAGGACAGTCTGGGAACAAAATAGAGGTCAAGTGTCTTTACAAGAGAAACTTCTTATTGCTGTCATCAAATCAACCAAAGAGAAGATACTTCAAATTGAATCAGGAAAAGTGACTTTAAAAGAAAGACTTCAGCGTAAAAGGGTACTTCTTATACTTGACGATGTTAATAAATTGGAGCAGCTAAATGCTTTGTGCGGAAGTCGTGAATGGTTTGGTGAAGGTAGCAAAATAATCATCACGACAAGAGATAGGCATCTACTCAATGAGCATGGAGTTGACCATATATATAGAGTGAAAGAACTGGACGAAAGTGAATCGCTTGAGGTTTTTAATGCATTCAGCCTTGAAACTCCTCCAGATGATTTTGGTGAACTTTCTAGACAATTAGTTGCTTATTGTGGGGGATTGCCTCTTGCTCTTAAAGCCATTGGGAAGCTTTTGCATGGAAAGAAAGCACTACAGTGGAAGGGTGTGTTGAGGAGTTTTGAAAGATTTTCCATTCCAGCTCCACGACTACTAGAAGCTCTAGAAAAGAGTTTTAGCGATTTGAGAGATGAGGAGAAACAAATATTCCTTGATATAGCATGTTTCTTTATTGGGATGGACCAAAATGATGTACTTCAAACATTAAATAGATCAATACAATGTACAACTCTTCAAATAAGTGTTCTTGAAGACAAGAGCTTTGTAACCATTGATGAGAATAACAAGCTTAAAATGCATGTTCTGCAACAAGCCATGGCAAGAGATATAATTACGAGGGAATCAAGTAATACGACTGATCAGGTAATTGGTAGTGTGTGTGTGTATGTTTTTTGAAGTAAGTTCTGCTTGATGTATCATCAATGTATGGTTTTATGGTTCCAAAATATGACTCCAAAGGAAGCAAAGTGAACATTAATGAATCAGTTCGTTAGCATTTAGTTTCATAACCATCACAAGAACCCTCAAAAGTTAATTAGTATAACTGTGAATTGGAAATTAGTAACAGAATATATTGTGGGTAACCTCATAGTTGATGATGTATATGTGGCATCAATAATTTCAGCAACCTTATATCTAAGCTATTTTTTGCTTTGATCTTACAGCCAAAGATGTACGATGTGTTCTTGAGTTTTAGAGGGGAAGACAGTCGTGCAAAGTTCATGTCACATCTCTATTCCTCTCTTCAGAATGCGGGTATTTATGCTTTTAGAGATGATGATGAGATTAAACGAGGTGATCAGATCTCAATCTCTTTGTTGCGAGCAATCGGACAGTCTAGAATTGCTATCGTTGTTTTGTCTACAAATTATGCTAATTCAAGATGGTGTATGGTAGAGTTGGAAAGGATCATGGAAATTGGCAGAACCAGGGGTCTGGTGGTTGTGCCAGTGTTCTATGAGATAGATCCGTCAGAAGTACGTCATCAAGAAGGTCGGTTTGGAAAAGCTTTTGAAGAACTTATATCAACAGTGTCAGTGGATGTATCCACAGAGCGTAATTGGAGAAGAGAACTCTTTGATATTGGTAACGTAGCAGGGTTTGTACTCATAGATTCCAGGTTATTTTTTTATTGTTTATACTTTCCTTAGTATATTGTTTGTGATACTTAAAAATTCCTAAGCCTTGGTGGTTTAATAGTATCTGTGTTCATTTTTAAAGAACACTTTCTCTTAAAAATTATCATTTCAAATTTTTTTCAAGATACTTAAGTTTTGGAAAATTATTACAAAATCTAAAATTTGATAGAAATAAAATCTATTTTGAATATTTTTTAAATAGAAATAATATGATTCTAATAGTTGTTGGATCTAGTAGTTCCTAGGATCTGTCGGTAGACCCTCCATATGAGATTTTTCCTTCCACCCTCCTACACTGAGATGACCATCGGGCTGCTTACAGTTACAGAGACACAGAGACGGATTATCACCAATCCAATCTCCAAACCCACTTTTTTATATAGATGAAGATCAAATCACTCTCTTCAATCATCTTTTTTACTTTCGGAATCGTCTTTGTCCTTTCTTCACCCTTTTGCAATGCTCTCAGTTTCAGCACCACCGTCGCTGTCGTTGACTAGCACTGTCTGCGGGATGGTGGCAGCAGAACCAATGCGACGCAGTGTATGCTACCACCATGGATGTTTCATTGCCTTCGTGCTGGATGTTTCATCTTGCTGTTGGGGATACCGAGGTTTGCGCCACGGTGGTCGGTATTGAAACAATTGTGTTGGAGAATCATTAAGAAAAGCTGAGTGTGGTTGAGAGAAAGACGGGAAAATGTTTGGTTGAGCAGGTGTAGCATCAAATCTCATGGTATTGTTTATCTGGTGGTGGAAAAATGTTGTTCATGTTGCATGGTACACAAATTATGTCGCTTGGCGCATTAGAATTGCCTTTGTAAATGAGAAAAATATGTTGAAACTATTTTTGTTACGACCCGTCTATGATGCACAAGGAAGATAGGTCTTGCACATGCATAAGGTTGTTTCACCATTAAATTAAATGAAATATGATGTGATTTATTGATCCAATGGTAGAAAGTAGATTTGTGCATGGTGCAAGAGTAGTTTACTCGTGCATGTTAGACAAAGCCTACTTACATCTCTAAGTATCAAATTTTATGCAATATAAATATTTACCAGACGACATTTGCTAGAAACTTCCCAGAGGGGTAGGTGTTCCTTAATCCTTCACCATTAAGCCTTTCTACAATTGTTGATATAATGAGTTATTTGTGGAAGCTATGACTCGTTCCATTCCAACTTCTACTCTTTTATTCTCCACCTTTCTTTAGTATAAGGATTTGCAGACCAAATACGATGATGTTGGTGGTATTCTCAATATAGAACTTTAAACTTAAGGATATGGTTGGTTTATACTACAACAAAAATAAAATGGGAGAAGAGTATTTGAGGCTTACTATTATTTCACAACTAACTATATCAACACATGCACATGAATTTGTAGACTTACTAGTGACTCAGTAATTACTGTAGATTGATTTGAGGATTACCAATAATTACTCTATATCACAACATGTTACTAGTTCCCTAAACCTTGTGCTTCTCTTATATTCCCATTGCAATGTATTTTTTCTCCCACTTCTTTTAATAGATGCATATATTGGAGAATGCTTATAAATATAACTGATTGTACACCTCATCATTGGTTCATATATTATAGGAATGAAAGTGCTGATATCAAGAATATTGTTGAACATGTCACCCGTTTGCTAGATAGGTCAGAGTTATTTGTTGCTGAACATCCAGTGGGTGTAGAATCTCGTGTGGAAGCAACGACTAAGCTACTAAATATCCAAAAATCAGAAGATGTTTTAGTTCTAGGGATATGGGGAATGGGGGGTATCGGAAAAACAACTATTGCCAAAGCCATTTATAATCAAATTGGGAGCAAATTTGAGGGAAGAAGCTTCCTTCTGAATATAAGGGAATTTTGGGAGACAGATATTAATCTTGTTTCTCTGCAGCAACAGGTACTTTGTGATGTTTACAAAACATCGACATTCAAGATACGTGACATCGAATCAGGGAAAAATATATTGAAGGAAAGACTTGCCCAAAATAGGGTACTTTTTGTGCTTGATGATGTGAATGAATTGGACCAACTAAAGGCTTTGTGTGGAAGCCGCGATTGGTTTGGTCCAGGGAGTAGAATAATTATCACAACAAGAGATATGCATCTTCTTAGATCATGTCGAGTTGATCGAGTGTATAGAATAGAAGAAATGGATGAAAGTGAATCTCTTGAGCTTTTCTGTTGGCATGCATTCAAGCAACCAAGTCCGATCAAAGCTTTCGCTACACATTCAACAGATGTGATTGCTTATTCAGGTGGATTGCCAATAGCACTTGAAGTACTTGGTTCCTTTTTGTCTGACTGTACTTTAACAGAGTGGCAAAATGTTTTGGAGAAACTCAAATGTATTCCCCATGATCAAGTACAAAAGAAGCTAAAAGTAAGCTTTGATGGTTTAAAAGATGTTACAGAGAAACAAATATTCCTTGATATAGCCTGTTTCTTTATTGGAATGGATAAAAATGATGCAATACAAATATTAAATGGGTGTGGATTTTTTGCTGATATTGGAATTAAAGTTCTTGTTGAGCGAGCCCTTATAACTGTTGACAATAGGAACAAGCTGAGAATGCATGATTTGTTGAGAGACATGGGAAGACAGATTATCTACGAGGAGTCACCATTTGATTCTGAGAAGCGCAGTAGGTTGTGGCGCCGTGAAGAAGTGTTTGATATATTATCAAAGCATAAGGTAATTACTAATTACAGAACTTCTATTGTTTATATGTTACTGAAAAATACAGCATTGGAGGAAGAGAACTGAACATTGTTTCAGGTTTTGTTAATTTATATTGGTTTCAAATGTCAAAATTAAGTTATTTGTTTTTCTGTTTCTCCGATTTTTCTAATTTCAGGGAACAGAAGCTGTAAAGGGTCTTTCTCTGGAGTTTCCGAGAACAAATCCAGTTTGTCTGAATACAAAAGCATTTAAGAAGATGAATAAACTCAGATTGCTTCGACTTTATGGGTTGCAGCTTAAAGGAGATTTTAAATATCTTTCTCGAGATCTTAGATGGCTGTACTGGCATGGATTTCCAGAAACCTACGCTCCTGCACAATTTCAGCAAGGAAGTCTAGTTGTCATTGAATTAAAATATAGTAATCTCAAACAATTATGGAATGAGAACAAGGTACTAATTCTGTTCAATATTTTCTCATGAAAGAAGAACAAGCAATAAATTTATCGTTTCATCTAGGTCTTTAATTTTGGCATAGTGTCGGTTTAGGAAGAAGTTAGAAAATGCTTTTAGAATTTGACAAATTTCTGAATTAGGATGCCCAATCGTTTGACAATTTCACACATGTCAAGAAAATTCAGTACTGCATTAAACCACGAGTACAACTGTAAAATTTATTTAGAGATATTTTTTGTAATAAATAATCAATATATCTTGTAATTTGAAAATAGACTTATACTTAGGACACATTTTTTCTTCAATAAGACTAATATTTTTAAATAAACAAACTAACCAGCGTACAACATATTACACAAAAAAGAGGGTTACTGTATATTCAAGCAAGCAATCAAATGGCGCTCTTGTCATATTGATTTCTTTCGGTCTTTAGAGCATTGCAATTGATTTTAGTGAAACTTTTACCAAAATTCGGATAAATAGTAAGATAAATTGGCATCTATATCCATAAATCATGTAACTCTTCTGTTACAAACGTGTAAAATGTGTCATGTCTATTACATCTTAGTAACAACGGTTAAAAAATGGACAAACTGGGGAAGTAATTTGTATCTATAAAGACTTATATTTGCTTTCACAAAGTTATATTTGCTTCTAACTTTAAAAGTCAAAGCAAATCAAATTATAACTTTCACAAATTTATATGAGCTAACTAAAACAATTCAAGTTATCACTTTCACAAATTTATATTTGCTTCTAACTTTATAACTCGAAGCAAATCAAATACTGATATAACCATTAACCCTCCTTTAGGGACCAACAATGTTAACTCCAAACAACAAGGTGACTGATTCATCATAGTGTCATGGTTTAGTGGAAAGTAGTCATTTTTCTTAATTCCAATAACTTTTTTTTCCTAAACTTCTCTTTTAATTCTCTTGTTTTACTTTCTTGCAGATGCTAGAGAATCTGAAAATTCTTAATCTTAGTCATTCTCAGGATTTGACTGAAACTCCAGACTTTTCATTCATGCCTAATCTTGAAAAGCTAGTGCTCAAAGACTGTCCAAGTTTGTCTGCGGTCTCCCATAGCATTGGATCTCTCCATAAACTTCTTCTGATAAATTTGACAGACTGCATACGTCTTCGTAAACTTCCGAGAAGCATCTATAAATTAAAATCTCTAGAAACTTTAATTGTTTCAGGATGTTCCATGATTGACAAATTAGAGGAGGACTTGGAACAAATGGAATCGTTGACAACTTTGATCGCGGATAAGACTGCTATAACAAAAGTGCCCTTTTCAATAGTAAGATCAAAAAGCATTGGATATATTTCTTTATGTGGCTTTGAAGGATTTTCACGTGATGTATTCCCTTCTCTCATTCGGTCTTGGATGTCACCGTCAAATAATGTGTTATCTCGAGTTCAGACATCGCTGTCCCTGTCATCTCTTGGTACTTTCAAAGACTTTTTAAAGCTTCGAAGTCTTTGTGTGGAGTGTGGCTCACAACTACAACTAAATCAAAATGTAGCAAGAATTTTGGATGCATTAAAAGCCACAAATTGTCAGGAACTGGAAGCAGGTGCAACTACATCACAGATCTCCGATGTGTATGATTCTCCTTTAATTGATGATATTGGTGATCAAGTTGACATTTCAGGGTCAAAGAATCACTCAAAATCTCTCCTAATTCAAATAGGAACGAAATGCCAAGTTTTAAATACTACCGAGAACAATATTTTTCAGGTTTGAATATCTCATCTTGGTGTTTAATTTTTTAAAAGTAAAATGGAAATTTGGTTCCTGAAATTACACTTTCCTAACAAATTATGTGATCCTTAATTTGAATTTGATACCAATTTGATTCTTAAATTTCTCAAACTTAATTTACATTAGTATGTGAAATGAGTGTGAATTTTCATAAAAAATTAAAAATTCACACTCATTTCAGAAACTATTAATTTAAATTAAGTCTAAACTAGTCTGACTAACTTCATGATTAATTCACACATGATTTAAATCAAGAAATAAATTACAAGCTTGTATGTGATGAAAATAGAATATCCCGGTTTGTATATCTTAAGTAGGAATGAGAAAATAAATTACATAAATATAATGAACAATTTCCTTTGATCCTTAACTTTAATCATTCAAACATTTGTTCATTTTACAGACTTGGGGTTCGGCTTTGCTCCCCGCTAATTATAAATCCAACTGGCTTACCTTAAGTTGCAAAGGTTGTTCTATTATGTTTGATGTCCCAACAATGAAGGGGAGTAACTTGAAGAGTATGATGTTGTTCGTTGTCTATTACTCTTCCCCGAATAACATAACATCAGAAGGTTGCCAAGGTGTGTTGATCATAAATTACACAAAGGCAACCATTCAGGCCTATAAAAGAGATACACTAACCTCTTTTGTCCATGGGGATTGGCAGAGCATAACATCAAATCTAGAACCTAGTAACAAAGTAGAGGTTAAGGTTGTTTTTGGGGAGGGATTCATTGTTGAGAAGACAGCATTAACTCTCTTATATGATGAACCAGTCAACAAAAAAATCGAGCACTGCAATGCAGTAGACGAGGAAGATGTTATTGTTTCTGCTCATGAAGATAAGAATGTTAGTGTTTCTAGTGGTGATAAAATTGATATGCCAGCGGAGAATAATGTTACTGGTCAAGAGCAAGATGAAAATATAAGTGAAGATAAGCACGAAGATGATGCAATGTGTAGAAAAAGAAAGAGAGGAGACATGACAGAACTGTAATGGGATACACTACGACCAATTCGTAGTGACCCTCACATTTATATTACTAGGTTAAGATAGTTGTACATAAGGGTGCATTTTTTTTCTTTTAAGCTAAAAAGCGAAAAACCATTCTTAATCATTTAACAGTGTTTCTCTGTCATGCTCTTCTTCTCAATTATGATTGTCTCGTCATTGATTGTATTTGATCTAGTGTTTCTCCATATCGTCTTCTTTAATTTGTATCAATTAAGTTTTCTTCTCCTTCTTTTTTATTTGTTCTTCATTATCTAGTTTTCCTCTATTTCATTTCAGGTTTTCATTTTCTTATGAGGCCGGTGGAGTGTTTTCTCTAGAGGTTGTATAAAACTCAAAAGCTCGCGCTTTATACAAGTTTGTTTTGTATGGCTTTGTACCTTTGCACTTTCTTTCATTCTCCATGTGATTAATGAAAGATTAGATTACTCAGATTCCAAGTTTGTGTTTTGAATCTGATTTGTTGAAGTTGGAATGTGTGTTGTATATTCTTCTTCTAGTGGCTTTTATTTGCTATGATTTAGTTTGAACTTGTCCACATTATTATGATGTGTCTATACGTTCCCTGTGTGTTTTTATCTTGTTTATTTGTCTAAACTAATTCTTTGTTGTGCTCTTTTTCATTTTGCTAGTTTTATTTTTCTTGATATATTGATCACACCGAGTTTGGCAAAAGTTGTTTTCATTTCTGTTTACAAAAGTATATGTTCTGATAGGTTTTGTATGGCTTTTGTATGTCATAAATAAATTTGGTCCTTTTAGATTCTCAAAATGTAAGGGATTGTATGGTGTAGTACCATAACTTCCTGAAGGAGCTTGTTCCCTCACTAATAAAGTTCTTACTTTGGCAATCAACTCTCTTTATTTCATATTTCATCTTTTGGATGGTTTTTTATTTTTTATTTTTAAAGGTTCAATTTTGACGTTTTTGTTCTACTTAAGACAAGGAGTAAAATTCCAATGACTATAGATGGTAGTGGTGTACCTAATCCTAGTGAATGACAAGTTCCAACACAAGCTGCTGTCAAATACTAGAAGGGGAAAAAACATTATTAGTACATTTTCTTTTTTGAAGGATTATTATTAGGCTTAATAGCAGTTTTAGCCCCCTAACTTTTCCAAAGTTGTGATTTTGACCCCCTAAGAAAAACTACAAAACCGCCCCCTAAGTTTTGCACTTATGGTAGTTTTGGCCCCCAAGACCAATTTTGACTCGGTCTACGCTGACATGGCGCCCTAAGTGAGGTGCCACGTGTTATTTTATTTTATTTTTTTTGGCCTTGGGGGCCAAAACTGCTACAGTTGCAAGACTTAGGGGGCGGTTTTGTAGTTTTTTTTCTTAGAGGGACAAAATCACAACTTCGTGAAAGTTAAAGGGCGAAAACTGTTGTTAAGCCTTATTATTATTAATACATTTTGATAACGATATACTGGGCAGCACATTTATGAAAATGTTGAGATAACTTTTTTATAGATGTTTCAAACATTTTATTTATGAGTGAATGCTTCAAACTTTTGTTATTAATACATTTAAATTTTTAATAGAATTCATATTCATTTTTTTAATAGCACTAGTGGAAAGACAGACACTATCCGTATGTCCGTTCTTTCTACTGCGCTAACGCATGTTATTGTTTTCTTATGTTTGTTTGTATAAATTTGATTTAAATTTTTAAATTTTTAAATATTAATGGAAATTATTGATATATTAATTTATAAAAAAAAAAATATTGTCATGGCACATAACAAAATTATTTTTGAACTCAACGTATTTTGGTTTACCTGCATATAAAATTAAGATAAAATAATGATCATTTATTGTTTATTCTAATAGTAAATAGTAACATCATAACATAAATGTATAAATGACATGTTATGTAAAAGAAACATTGTTATGATTGCGATAAAACAATATCTTGAAAAACTACATTTTTCGTAAAGTCTCCATCTTCTCCTTCTATTTTCCCTTCTTTAATGAAAACTTTTGTTGAATTTTGAGAAACTCCTCTTAATAAAGCTACATATAATTGATCATGGCTGAAAACATATCGTGGAAGATAGATTCCAACATTGGAAATGGTCTGCCCTTGTGACTTATTTATGGTAATAGCAAAACTTAGTCTAACAGGAAACTATTTTCTACTAAGCACAAAGGGAAGTCCTGAACTCGCATTTGTTTTTAATTTAATTCTTGGTAAGAATGCTCTTTTTCCAGCATTGCTTCCTGTTAGAATTTCCACATCCAACATATTCTTAAATAAACCACGACATAACAATTGTGTCCTCTTACACATGTCATATCTAGGGTTTATGTTTCGCAACAACATCAAAGGTGCACCTTTTTTACCTTTAAAATATGTGGTGGGATACTTCCTTGAGAAATTGAGTTTAGGAATTCTTGTTGATACGGTAGTGTGGCCATTTGTTTCTTTCTACCCTATTTATCTATCTTTAATCCACCACTTCTATTTCCACTTCTATTTGATTTTTTTTTCTTTTATATTGTGATTACGAATTATGATATTACTCCTCACCTATGAATCACATACACTCCTCATATTAGATGTGTCTGAACACATATTGCATCTGCATCCACAAATATAATTACCCTAAATTATGTGATTCTGAAATTATCAACGGTATTGACTTGTCAGTATCCGTGTTGTATCTGGTGTCGGTGTTCGTATCCATACTTCTTAGCAGTCCTCTCTTTTATTGGCCTCTCAGGTGGTGGTTTGAATGTAACCAAAAACAAAAGATGATGGTTTGAAGCTTTCTAGTAACCCACGTGTTATTTTATAATTGGCTAACAATAAGAATAGTTCATAAAGAATTGTGTGTAAGTTTTCTCCTTAAATTAAAATTTATTCTTATCTATTTATTACATGTGTTATTTGTACTAGCGGAAAGACGGGCACGTTTCTACTGCGCTAACACGATTATTTTATTATGTTTGTTTGTATAATTTTGATTTAAATTTATAAAATTTAATGGAAATTATTGATATATTGATTTATAAAGAAACTATTGTCAAGACATATAACAATTATTTATGTACTCAACATATTTTAGTTTGCCTGCATATAAAATAAAGATAAAATAATGATCTTTTATTGTTTATTCTAATAGTAATTAGTAACATCATAACATAAATGCATCCTTTCAAAAAAAATCATAACACAAATGTATAAATGACATGTTATGTACAAGAAACATTGTTATGATTGTGATAAAAGAATATCTTTAAAAACTACATTTTTCGTAAAGTCTCCATCTTCTCCTTCTATTTTTCCTTCTTTAATGAGAACTTTTGTTGAATTTTGAGAAACTCCTCTTGATAAAGCTACATATAATTGACCATGGTTGAAAACATGACGTGGAAGATCGATTCTGACATTGGGAATGGTCTATCCTTTAACATTAATTTTTGCTCACACATTTGTTGCTAATCTTTTTTTTAGAGGATTTAAAGTTCAATATTTAACATTATATTTTGCTCATGTTTGTTACTAATATTTTTTTCAGAGAATTTAAAGTCCAATCTTTAACATTATTTTTTGCTCACGTTTGTTAATATTTTTTGGAGTATTTAAAGTCCAATCTTTAACATTATTTTTTGCACACGTTTGTTACTAATCTTTTTTTAAAGGATTTAAAGTCAAATCTTTAACATTATTTTTTTCTCACGTTTGTTACTAATATTTTTTTTAGAGGGCTTATAGTCCAATCTTTAACTATATTTTTTGCTCACGTTTGTTACTAATCTTTTTTTAGAGGATTTAAAGTTCAATCTTTACCATTATTTTTTGCTCACCTTTGTTACAATTGATCAAAGGTTAAGGAAGAGTGACTTATATTAATAAAATAATATGGAAATACTGTTTTGTTGGGAAGGGATATGAAAATACTTGGCAATCTTTGTCGGTTATATTGAGGGGAACAACAAAGATGTACAACATAAAATCGGCTGAGAAAAAAAGTAACATGAGTTTTTGTTTTGTGTTAGTTTTTTGTGAGTTTGATCTTTGGTTAACGGAGGTAAAAGAGGGTTAACAGGGACGATTATTGACATGGATTATTAATCCACATGTTATTTTATATTTAGTTATTTGTATTTAAAATTAACGATATTTTTGGAAAGAAAAGTTCAAACCAAAAGTTTGCTGAAAGGGGTAGTTTTCTTTATATATAGTATAGATTTAAAATTAAAATTAAAAACTAAGGGTATTTTTGGAAAGAAAAGTTCAACCCAAAAGTGTGCTGAAAGGGGTAGTTTTCTTTATATATAGTATATATTTTATTAGAGGATTTAAAGTCCAATCTTTAACATTATTTTTTACTCATGTTTGTTTTTAATTTTTTTTTAGAGGATTTTCTTTCAAAAAATTTTTTTTAGAGGATTTAAAGTTCAATGTTTAACAATATTTTTTGCTCATGTTTATTACTAATCTTCTAAAAAAAGATTAATAACAAACATGAGCAAAAATGGATCTATAGTCCAATACTCATCGGCTATTATTGTTGTTTAAAAAAATTTAAAAAAACTCATAGACTCAGTGAGAAATAAAGCAGGAAAAAACAAATAACGTTGAGAGATGAGAATGAGAAAATAACGTTTCTGTTATTATTTAGTAGATTAGTTAGTGATCGCTTAAGTTTTTTTTTTGAAAGAATAGTGATTGTTTTTAGACCTCTTTTTGCCAACAAATACCTTTGTTTTAGAAGTTGGTAAGCAAACTTTTGTTTCAGAAATTGGTAGATATGTCTTCGTGTGTAGTTGCTAATAATGGTGGTAAAAGAGGGTTAGCGGATATGATAGGTGACATGAATTACTAATAATGGTGGTAAAAGAGGATTAACGGAGATAATTAGTGACATAAATTATTAATCCACGTGTTATTTTATAATTGGCTATTTATATTTAAAATTAAGGGTATTTTTGGAAGAAATTTTTTTCAATTAAAAGTATTTTTGGAATGAAAAGTTCAATTCAAAAATGTGTTGAAAGGGTAGTTTTCTTTATATAAATATAGATAAATGTTCTCCACTTTTTTAAATAATTTATTAGAAAAATGATATGCACAAGTGAGACGTTATAGATATTTAGATAATCTATAATGGATGGATTCTAAGGTGAGGGAGCAATTAAGTCCCTCACCGGTGGACCATTTAAATTATACCATTAGATTTATTTAAAAGAATTTAAGGTTAAGATTTGATGGAAATAAAAAAGCAACACATATGTGTTCTTCTACCCAATCTCCCGGTCTTCGTAACATGTATTTCCATCATCTTCTTCCAAACATTAATGAAGCCATGGTGGTTATTAAAAAGTTTAATTTGGTTTCTTTCTTTTTAATCTTTGAGACCCATGATTTTGTTTCCTTCATTCTATTTTATTTTCTGGGTTTCTTCTCTCTCTCTTTTTTTTTTTTTTT
>Ga0228710_1007190_pt1 | contig 16558 bp, 17 predicted proteins | sample MedpolnodulmetaG_FD_177995 | JGI IMG/M metagenome (GOLD analysis project Ga0228710, IMG submission 177995) | Root nodule microbial communities from Medicago polymorpha collected in Santa Monica, California, United States - pink nodules | ecosystem: Host-associated > Plants > Roots > Nodule... | reverse complement strand
TCAGCAGTGTATAACACACCATGAGAGTGTGTGTGTGTGTGTGTCTGTCTGTGTATAACCAATTGTACCAAAGCGACACATTTTTTGGTCTATAAGTTTATCGAAACTTCTTCCTACTCAAAAAAATGACTCTAAAAGCTCTTTCTCTCTAAAGGGAGTTGCCTTCCTCAACCATTTGCATGTTGTTTAACAAACATAAATTAATGTTGTAAACTTATCTGCCATTAACAAAATGTACTCTTGTTGGCATTGTTAAGTAGTGGCGCTATAGCAAATCACGCTACGTGCAACATATAACATTCTAGTTGCGTAGAGAAATATGAACAAAACTGTTGTAATTTACAACACCGATTCTTGTCCAAAAGAAAATCCTAAACACTGACAGATTAACTATGTAGACATTTAGTTTCATTAATTCAACCATCAATTATTTAGATATCAACGAAAGGGAATAATTTAAAAAATTTGTTAACAGAAATTAAAAATTGGACTAAAATATCAACAATTTACAATTTCAGACATTTTTGTGAACATTATTATAATTACAGATACCAATTTGTCAGGGATCTACAATTTAAGGGAGGAATTTGAGAATTCATTCGAAACCTTTTTATGATAAAAAAAAAAGTTTTTCTTTCTGCTAATACAATGTATTAAACAGGACTGCTACAAAATACATATTGCCTTTTGAAGGAAACAAAAGCTTGGCTAAGCTCATTGCAACCATAAGTCTGTGTCAATATATTGATGATTTCCTCTCTGATAATGCATAGTTTCCTATAACAAGAAGATCAAATTTTTTTAAGAAAAAAGGTGTGGGTTTCTGTCCTATATTTGAACTGCAAAAGTGATATATAAATTAATTTCCAAAATTGTTTATTTTACATTCCATGCTGAGATGTTTGATCCTCAGCAAAGGCATAAGTCAAAAAATGATACAACAATGCCAAAATTCCATTTTGGTCAGAAGTTCTTAAGTATCTTCTCAGCTGAGACTCCATCAGCAACAAGAATAGATGTAATTTCCTGCAATAATAACATAGATATTGAAAGGACATGCATTAGAATAACAACATGAAATGCAAGTAAAATCCTAGCTGAAACTTATTGATGCGCTCTCTTTTAAACACCAGTTGACACAAAGGTATCATGGATATTGAGAGATGACGCAGCTAACTGGTTCATGGGTGAACTAAACTTATTGTGCATCAGATATATCAATAAAAGAACAAAGGTATCAAATGAAGCAAAGATGATATGTTACATCGGAAATATCTTGACCTTCCTAGTATTTGCCATGATTTTCTCCCAATTGGAACCCTCTAATACTTTATGTGGTGGTGTTAGTGCCATTTTCTGTCTCACTGCCCCCAAGAACCACCTTAACTGGCAATCCATCCTCTAGCTCCTTCAATGATGATGCCCTTGTGCTCCTCCATGGAACATCCTTTCCAAAGTGGCCTCGCTAGTCCAATTAGATCAGACCCGAGTGACAACAATGTCATCATTTTGGACAGTATGATGGATCAATAATGTCTTGGATTTGTATAGGGTAAAACCTTGTTAGTTTGGTGATTCTTCTACCAGTGCACAAGTAGTAAGTGAGCGACCAGAGCCCTATTTATTAATAATGTAGTTGCAGTTGTTGGAAGAAGAAAGAAAAAGAGGAAATTGATGTTTTTGTTGATTGTGCACTTTATCTTCCAAGAAAAGAGACATGCATTTTTGAATTATACAGGCAGTTTTTCTTTTGCGATGTGCATCAACTGATTAAATTCCTTTTGATTATTCTAAATTTTAGTCGTATTCTTTGCAATTTTAATCATTTTAATCATCACGGCTCTATTTAAATTCTACCTAATTAGGAAACGGCCGGTGTGCTAATTATTCTTTTCCTTCCAGAGCTAGTCCTAGTACTAGTAGGTTTGGTTCCCTAAAAACAATCATTACTGTCGTCTTTCTCTTACTCTATGATAGGTTTCATCTTGTAACTAAACAAGAAAGACAGCGGCTATGTAGCTAGACAATGAAAGATGATAGCAATAATAACGCACCTCAGTCATCTGTTTCTGCCCACAAAGTACAGCACCAGTTGACAAAGGGTTAGATAATTCCTTTGCTCTCGTATATGCAGCCTGCAAAGGTAATCATGTCTATAAACAATCTTTACCCACTTGAAGGTAGTCAAGCAAAAAATCTAATCCAAAATTCCACACACTTTACCTGTACAAAGCCACTTTCTCCAGTCCAACTATCATCTGGTTGAGACAATACAGGTACAATCTTGACACCGGAAGACTCCCAATCTTTAAATCTCTCCTATAACATAAAAAGAAAATTGTAAGATAAAGCTCTAGTACAGAGTCACAGATCACAAGGCTTTGTATTGTCAAAAGGCCAACAAACAAATCAACTAACCTGATAAGCCATTCTCTTCAGGTTTCTGGCCCCATAAAATAGTCTCACATCAGACCTCTTACCAGCATCAAATCCTGACTCAATAAGTGACCGAATTGGACTGCACACAAGAAAGTAAATGAGTAACACCCAACATCAAAGTGAGTAAGGCGAAAATATTGGATTAATAGCATATTGCATTACAATTATAGTAAGTAGTGATATACATGCAAAGGCCAGATAGAATTGCAACATTAACTCTACCGTTCAAAGTGTTTTTCACATTCAAAATCATATTCAAGGTCCAAAGTAACAGCTCAAATGTGAAAAACACACCATCAGTAGAAACAATGAATTCAAAGAAAAGGACAAAACAATATTATCCTTAGAAAAAGGAACAAAGAATAGCAAGACAAAGACAAGCCAATCACTCTACAAGTCTACCAAGGAAGGAAACTTTCCCTTTTACAGCCATGGCTGGAACACTTCATAGTACTGACATTGGCCAAAAATATCTAAATTCAAAAGGTAATAAAAAAATCAAATTTTTTGAGAGCACCATTGAAATTCAACTGCCGAGTAATGAAGTAATGCTACATTGGTTACAATTGAGTTAAATGAGAACCATCATATAAGTGAAAAACAATAATATACTTAATAGGGAACTTGGTCGTTTACGATTTAAAATAGCATGTGGCATAACATAATTGGTCGAGGCAAATTGACATGTGGCTATTCATCCTAAAATCAAGGAAGCTTGGATTGTACATAAATAGGAAAATGATGATCAATAATGTGTATGAAGAAAATTGAAGAAAAGTCTCCTTCTCCCTTTGGACATGTGCTTAGCTTCTTTTTCTTCTATGTTTTACTTTCTAATATTTCTATTCCCTATATATATTGATTCGATGTCATTGCGTTGATTGTGATTCCTCGAGTACATTCAGTACAATCCATATCATTCTTCTCCATTTCTTTACTGTTCCTACCTTCTAAGGATCAAACTCTTGCGCTTACTTTCTTTGGCTATTAACATAGATCTCCTAGTTCCCCTCGACTGTCTATAAGTTAGGTTATCCGCCAATGACACATTCACAACCCAAAGGCAACGCCAATTGTTAATAGCTTCTTAGTTTCTAATGTAAGCATGACAAAAAACTACAAACAGAGTAGTACTAATACCTATATATTAAGAAACAATGCTTTATTATTGAGACCATAATCTTAATATCTGCAACACAAAATCATACTGAAGACCATAGTGCCAATGAATCACTAACAGGACACAAAATTTCTAAAGGGGCCTACTTTACAAGATCATAACTAATACGAAATGCGAAGATAGATTGACAATAAAACAAAGAAATCTAGAAGATGCAATATGCTCCTTAATACTGACAATTATACAAGGAATGAATTGTCAACTGATTTATTTAACATGCTCAAACAAAATTAACATGTTTACTACAGCATTGCAAGAGAATTTATAATTCAGCTTTCAAAATTATCAACACCAAATCAAATTTTAGAAAATAATAAGATAACAATTCTAACATTTTCAACGCAAATTGGGGTAGAAACTGACCTAATTCCGGATCCAGTAGCAAAGACAAGAACAGTTCCAAATTTCTCGGGCGGGTCGATCCGACTAATATCAAACCCATTCCCCATAACCGGACTAAGTTCAACAACATCTCCTTTCTTCAACCCACACAACGCTTCTGCGGTGGACCCCACAACACTCTTCACCAAAAACTCAAACACACCACGCTTAATCGCAAGCTTCGGCGGCGACGCGATTGCCAGAAACGACGGTTTCGGAGAATCACCGACTTTAAGCTGAAGGTACTGTCCCGCGCGTGTGTGAGACGTGGCAAGTTCAGGTGCGTCGGAAACGTCGATGGAAACGTGGAAGAGTGACTCAGCGGCGGGTTCGATCTCGGAGAGAGGAGCTGGAGTCCAGACGGTGGTGTCTTGACGTACGGCAGCGGATAGGGTTGCGAGTCGGTGACGGAGACGGTGGTTGGTGGGGTTTAGATTGAAGCGGCGTAGGATGGACATGGGAAAGGGGGTGGGGCTAAAGTGCGCATGGGAGTGGATCTGAGGCGGTGTTAATGAAAGGAGTGACATGTTAATTTTTTATTATTTGGTGATGAGTTTGGTCAGAGTCGGAAGTGGCGGCAGAAAGGCGGTGTTTGATAAAATACGCTTTAGGTGCGTGTTGTATAATTGAGGGTTATCACGGTTCCACGTGTCAAACCTTTCTTGATGGTCCGATAGAATTGGAGTGGAAGATGATAGATGTCTTAGAAAAGTGAGTGGCACATAACCACCAAGTTAAGACTTAATCATTTTATTATTATGCCAATTATTTAGATATAATGAATTTTTGATATCAAGTCTTCACATATTATAAACATGTTGTATTTCTATTGGATTGAGTTAATCTTGAGAAGGAAAATGTTAGGGTATTTGTTAATTAAGAAGTTGAAAAAAGAAAATTTATCTTGCAAAATATGCTTCAACATATTGAAACTCTAAAATGTAAGTTTTTTTTTTTACATAAAATTTATCAATTATTTTTATTTTTAAATCTTTAGCAAGTGTCATTGTTAGCAAGACTCTTTTGAGAAAGCCACATCTATACCAGTAAAGCATCCCTTGCTCTCTCCTTGACTGTTTCTGAATATGCCAGCTCAAGCAGCCAGACCACGGTTACCCTGAGAGACTCCATCAGTGTTACATTTGACCCAATTGTGAATGGGAGGGACACTCTGAAGCCCCGATACTCTAAAAATGGTGAAGAATCGTATCTGATACCGATATGCCCCGATACTTCCTGATACGCGTATCAGAGAAGTATCGGGCAATTAATATTTATTTTCTTGAAAAAAAATTACTGATACGTATCTGATACAGCTAACTTGTACTCCGACATGGCTAACTTATACTTCGACACCGATACTTCTGTTTTACATATTTCCTTTTAAAAAAGAGAAAAATAAAATAATTAGAAATAAAACTACAAGTCTGGCAGCGCTATAAAAAAACATATTGTTTTTTCTAACCCAAAAAATAGGGTTTCTCGTCACCACATAGTGATAGCTATTCCCTCTTCTAACCATTACCACCAATTGAATTCTACTATGTTTCTCTTTGCTCTCTAATTGGGAAAAAGACCGTTTGTTTTCGATATAAATTAGTGTTAACTATTAAGTAGTCAACATTAGACAAAGGTGTTCTTTTTTTTAAATTTTTTTTTTTTATAGTACTTATGATGTTCTCTTTGGATGGTACTAATGATGTTTAGTTATATTCTATCTAATTTGTGTTAAAAAAATATGTAATTGTCACTTGTTTTGATCATTTTCATTAATTTGAATGTTTGTTTATTATCATTTTTAGTTATGTTTATACACTGTGCACTTAAACTATTAATTTTAAATCTAATTTTTTAACAATGTATTGAGGTCGTATCGTATCGGGTATTTTGAAATTTTTTTCGTATCGGTATCGTATCGTATCCGTATCGTGTCAGGTATCGGGGCTTCATAGGGGAGGGTGCCAGAAAACCTTCATGATTTTTGAAGCATTATTTGTGAGATGAGCATCTATCCTAAAAGCTTTCAGAACCACAAAGTCTCTAATGGCAGGGCCAGTGACTGTAGAAGTGAGATTGCCAGATAGGTGGATATTTGCAATAATCATGTTAACTGCAGCAATGAGGTTTGGTCTGACATTTGTTAAATTTGAAATTATTTCTGGTATACCATATAACATTGATGATATTGATCACTGCTGCTGATATAGTCAATTTAACCCATGGACTCCAACTTTTGATGCAAACATCCAAAACTGTCAAAATGAAGGACAAGTCTATATTGATGTTGGTTATGTTCTCTAACCAGTTCCAAATAGAAATAGAGAAAGGACAATGAAGAAGGAGGTGGTGGTATGCAGTTTCTAGGTTCATGTTACACGAGCAACACATAGAAGGCAAGCAACACCCCCTTAAAGCAAGATTGTCATATGTTGGTAGCTTTTTATGAATTGCTCTCCATATCAAAAATGATTTAGAAGGTGGAATGGCAGGGTTCCAAATGAGCTTGGCACAATTTCTTTGAATTCCAGTTGGTGAAATAAACTGAAAAGCATCCTTCAACGACAGACTTCCAGAAGAGGGAATGACTACTGTGTTAATATGCTGCATCAAGGACGGAAAAATGGCTTGAAGTTTAGTAGGTATCCTCCATTGAAAATTGTGAATGAAAACATTGACAGTATCTTTTAAATGATTGTGAAGTTGTGAAGGTATGTTAAGAACATGGACCAAAGGACCTCCACACCAGTCATCTAGCCATAAATTGATAGAGTGACTGTTACCTAGAAGCTAAGAAGAGTTCTCAATTATGGTTAGAATGTGCTCCTTGAAACCACTCCATATTGAGGAGTATATATGATAGGAGATGTGCTCTTTGAAATGCGCCGGTTTCTCCGCTCTTTTTAATGCGATAACATTTAAAAATTATGAAAAAGTGTTTTTTAATGAAATTTTAATTTTGATTAAAAGTAAAAATATAAATGTTTTTTACATTCAATGATTATCTATTTTAATGACACCAATAATATAACAATATAATCTAAATTCTTATTTTTTTAATGACACCAACAACATTTTCTATTATAGAAAAGATTGTTTAAGGGTATAATTTAGATAGTGAAAAGTAAGTATGAATGTACTCATCTAGTTTGTTACACTTTTTAAATGATAAAAGAAAAAAACTGGACATATATATACTCATATCGTGTTGGTTACAGTTTTTATTTTAATATTTGAATTCACTCTTATTTATCTGATATGTGTGAAGCAAAATATTTTCACAAAAAAAGGGGGTTTGAATTGTGACTTGTTTAAAATATGTCTGATAAAAATTTTCTTTTAATTTAGCAATCACGATTAATTTGTTAGTAAATCAATAATAACAATATAAGTGTGAGGTGTGTGATTTTGACCAAATGAGAGAAATGACACACGAAAGTTATCGTGGTTCGTCAAATATCGGCTACTTCCACTCCCCACATAAGTGTGAGATTATCCACTAGGTAGTTGTGTTAAGTAACGTTAACCACAACTCCTCTTTTTCTTGTTCACAAATGAGTAACATTTACCCTTGCTAGATCCAAGTGATCTCTCCTGCAAACGAGTAAATCTACCTTTGCTTTTACAACTAAAAAGAACAAACGAGTACAAATTACTATTGCTAGATCTTCCTGAACTTTTCCTACAACTGAGTGATTTTACTCTTGTCTTTTTACACACTTGTTACTTACAAGCTTTACAATCCAATAAGAATTAAATTCTTGCTTGGACCTAAATAAAATATTTGTGGTAAAACTAAAAAGAGCTCAAAACAAAAGGAGCAATTTTTAGAACACAAACTAAAAATAAATGAGAGAGAGCTTTTGTGAATTTGCTTTAGTGTATGCTTCTTTTCTTTCTCAAAATTCGGTATCTTCCTTTGTGTTGATGACTTGGTATTTATAGGCACAAGCTTGCTTTGCTCTCACGTGAGGAGCGTATGACTCATCATGTTTCACATGTGTGCATGTATTCTTATAATATAATTGCTCCTTGTTGTCCCAACCTTTGTACAAAGAAAATTGAGCTAGCCTTGTCTCACGTGTGCCAATTCTAATCCAATTTGTCATGGTCCCACATGTGTGTAAAAGGACCAACCACTAAAGACTTGTGGTCCCTCATGTGTTTTGAATCTCTCTTGTTTGCAAATTCTCTTTGTCATTCCCACGTGTCTGCATGTACCATAATCTTCTAATTGCCCTCGCTTCTTCTCACATGTGTGAGGCTTCAAAAGCTTTACAGCCAATTGTGATGCATGCAATTCCATGTGTCAATTTTTGTGTGGATCTAGCATAAGATATTTTCCAATTGAAAGCTGGCACATCTTTTCCCTTAGTTCATTTACGGCCAAAGGAAGGTTTTGTTTGTACTTGCTTCTTTTGGTTGATTGGATAGTAGATGGTATGGGAGACAATCAAAACCAAGAATCAAAACCACTTATTGTATTGAACTAGTGTATGCCAACATGTTGCACTAATCTGGGCAAGTATATCCAATTTAATCCACTGCGTTCTTATCCATTAATTTCTTACTTTGTCCATTGTATTAGAGTCTCAAATAATTTTTAGGGAATTAGTTATATCAATCCTTTTAGTTTAAGTTCCTGCAACTAAAAATACTCATACAAAGATGTTAAATACAACAATATCAGAATTCAATTATAAAACAAAATCTAAATATATTTTTTCATCTTTAAAATAAAAATAGGGATTTATGAATATTATTTCAACAATGTGTGTTTTTTGTATTGAAAGTTGATGGTAATTTTGGAATTAATGCACCCTTCTGGTGTTTTCATTGAAATACCTATCAATGGTATTTTTCATAGAAATAGTATTTTGGCTTATTTTGATGATCCTCAATACAGATGACATAATTCAGGAATTACTAAATATAGAATTATAGGAATTCATTTCGTTTTTCAAAAAGAAGATTTCATTGAGTATGTAGCTTATCCCTTAGACCTTTTTGACGAAGGTTCTGTTACTAACATGTTTACCTCCATTGTAGGTAATGTATTTGGGTTCAAGGCCTTGCGTGCTCTACGTCTGGAAGATTTGTGAATCCCTGTTGCTTATGTTTTTATATATAGTGTAGATTATAATATTTTAATTTAAATTTGAATTTGGATTAGTTTAGATTTAATTTGTTATGACCGATTTAAAAATCAGATAAAATTTGATTTAAAACTATATCTCAAATTTGAAATTACGATATCCCAAAAAAAGTTGAAGTTATGATAATATTCAATTATTTAATTAGATAATAAATGATAAAATTTTAAAATAAAAGAGTTTAAATAAATGGTAAAAAAAATTGAGGAGAAATAAATGGTAAATCAGGGTAAAAAAAATGCTATTCCCTTTTTTATAAGAAGTTTTTTTGGCACACGGACTTTCCATCATCTTAATGCCCTACTTAGGTCACAAACTTACGTTATCAAGCTCGACTTTTGCTTTTAAAAGAAGTTAAAATTACACGGTTGATGGTTAATTAATTCACATATCTAAATTGAAATTTATTTGAAAAAAGTTTTTTCTACAGTGAGTGAGTACAAAAATAAAATAAAATAGGAGACCGTGGTTTAAATTAAATCTTTCTGTAAATATATTTTCCGAATTCAATGCCGACATATCCCAGTATGAACTGTTTTTCTCTTAAAAAAATTTTGAAAAAAGATTTGATCTTCCTTCGTTGATCTCCTCTTTCACTATAGATTTACACAATTGCTCTCCACGATTTACTTTTTATTCTACTTCATTAATCACACAATGAAAACACGAAATTGGGCAAATTTAAAAGCACTTCCTCTTAGAGCCCGTTTGTTACAACTTTTTTAAGAAAAAAATCACTTTTTTTTAAAAATAATCACTTTTAAGAGTTTTATATTTGTTTGTTACATCTTTTTTAAAAAGTCAGAATCTAAAAATAATCTAAAAACAATTTCAAATGAGAAGCTGTTAAGAGCAGCTTCTAAAAAAATAGATTTTTTTTAGAGGAGAGAGAAAATATGGTTTAAAAGATTGAACTAATTTTGTGACAAAAAATCCCTTTTATATAGTTGTATCAAAACAAATAAAATTATTTGTTTAAAAAAAAATGATTTTCATTGTGGTAAACAAACGCAAAATAGATTATGATTTTTCATAAAATCTCTAAAATATAATCTCCAAATTATTTCATGTCAAAATCACTTTTATTTCAATCTGTAACAAACCGGCCCTTAGTTTGATTGTAGAGAAGCACTTCGTCTTAGTTTGATTTTAGAAGAGCACATAGATCATCTTTGGTTGGTTTGGTGTTGTGTGCAAGAGTTGGTTTAAAAAAAAATGATTTTTCATTGTGGTAAACAAACGCAAAATAGATTCTGATTTTTCATAAAATCTCTAAAATATAATCTCCAAATTATTTCATGTCAAAATCACTTTTATTTCAATCCGTAACAAACCGGCCCTTAGTTTGATTGTAGAGAAGCACTTCGTCTTAGTTTGATTTTAGAAGAGCACATAGATCATCTTTGGTTGGTTTGGTGTTGTGTGCAAGAGTTGGTGATCAATTGCAAAGTTATCAAAAGCATCATTTTTTTTTTGGCAAAAAGGTTTGTCCGGGGGGACAGTTACCTATAAAAATAGATATAAAAAGAGAAAATAATACAAAGAGGGGGGCCAAACCTGACCCTCAAAACATTAACCAAAACGGAAATTTGGAAGACCTAACCTATTATTAGTTAAATCCGCCAAAATTTCTACAGGAGCATAGTCCCACCAAGTAAAATTTATCACAGTTAAACCTAGGTTGGCTAACTTGTCTGCACAGTTATTGCCTTCTCTAAAGATGTGAGTGATCATGAAATGCATATTCCCAATCATAAGTAAACAGTTATCCTATCTGTTCCTTAATTTCCAAGGAACAATGTGTGAAGACTTGATAGCCAAGGAAGCCAACATAGAATCAGTTTCAATCCACAAATGATTCCAGTTTCTTTGGTGAGCACATTCAATAGCCAAAATAACACCAACAATTTCAGCAAAAATAGAATTTGCAATCCCAATGTTATAAGCAAAACAACCAAGATAGTCCACTACAGTTTCTAAAGATCCCTCCACAAGCTGCTAGACCAGTAGATCCTAAAGCTGCACCATCAATATTGCATTTGATCCAATCCTAAATAGGGGGGGTTCCATATGACTTCAATGATTTTGGGGGCTTTAGAGTGGTGACATTTAACATTGAAAGCTTTCAGCAAGACAAAATCAGCGATGGAGTTTGTTGTTGTTAAAGATGTTAAGTTGTCTGAGATAGAGGTGCTAACAATTATCATATTCAGTGTTGTTCTAAAATTAGGCTTGGTATTGTTGAATCTGACATTGTTTCTGCAAAACCAAATGGCATTCAAAATATTGATGATTGCAGAAGCAATAACCAACTTCCCTTGTGGACTCCATCCTCTTTTGAAAATATCCAAGATAGTTAGCACTGATGTTAGGTTGATATTGAGGTTGATTATGTTTGTGAGCCAATTCCATAAAGACAGAGAGAAAGAACATTACAGGAACAAGTGCTTGGAGGTTTCAGACTTCTTGCCACACAAATTGCACATTGAAGGAAAAGATAAACCTCTAAGATGAAGGTTTTCATCTGTTGGCATTTTGTTATGGATCATTCTCCAAACATGAAATGATTTTGATGGTGGGATTGCTGAGTTCCAGATTAGCTTGGACAAATCTTTTTTGTTGTTTGGAATACAATGGAAAATATAGGCATCTTTGAGAGAGAGATGACCCGAGGGGGAGTCTTTCCATATGAATTTGTCATCTTTAGGTCTCCAGGGAATAGTGATCTTGCTGATATGGTGCATTAAAGTAGGATAAGCTACTTGAAGCTCCATAGGAACATTCCAATGACGATTAAAAATGAAATCTTGAACTTTGGAATGAAGGTTATTGTGCAGATTGTGAGGAATTTGAAGTAAAGTAACTAAAGGGGGTCCGCACCAGTCATCTGTCCAAAAGTTAATCTTGTGACCATCACCCAACAACCATCTAAAGCTGTTTAGAACGTGATAGGCTTGTGCTTTGATACCACTCCACACAGAAGAAAATATGTGATAACCTATGAATTTGTTTCCCCTAAGCACTCTACTTCTCAAGAAAGTTGCCCATTGTCTGTCTGAATCTAACATCTCCCAACATAACTTCAGGTTTGTGGCTTCATTCAATTTAGAGAGTGACCTGATACCAAGGCCTCCCTCTTCTATAGGAGTGCAAACAGTTTTCCAAGCCACAATGACTTGTTTCTTGCTATACAAGTCACCAGACCAAATGAAATTTCTGAAATATTTTTCCAGCTCTTTGATTAAACTTGATGGCCAAGAATAAATTGTAATTGAGTAAATTAACATATTGTGAACAACACTCTTAACAAGTTGTAATCTCCCAGCAAAAGTTAAAAGAGATGCTTTCCAAGAAGCTAACTTTACTTTGATTTTGTCAATGATTGGCTGAAAGTAGGAAGCTTTAGATTTACCCTTAAAGATGGGCACCCCTAAATAAATAAAAGGCAGAGTTCCAACATTAAATCCAAAGCTTGCTGCTATTTGATTTAATCTAGTATTTGAAATTGAACCCCCAAAAATAGTTGATTTCTGTGGATTGATAATCTGACCGGATGCCTGGGCATATCTGTGGAAAAACTAAGAAAGAAGTTGAATATTTGCAGAAGTACCTTTGCAGAAGAGCATCACATCATCTGCATATTAAATGTGTGAAGGGATAGGAGCTGATCTGGTACCTTTTATGAGCTTTAACTGGCCATCATAGACTAATTTTGTGAGCCCTCTGCTTAAGACTTCTTCAGCAATGCAGAAGAGAATAGGTGATAAAGGATCACCTTGTCGGACACCTCTCTTGCAAGAAAAGTAGCCTTCTTGCTTGCCATTAATTGAGATAGAGAGCTTAGCTGATTGTAAAATGGTGTGGATCCAATTACAGAATGTATCATTAAAACCAAAAGCTTTGAAGACTTTTATCAAGAAACTCCAGTCAATGGTATCAAAAGCTTTTGCAATATTAATTTTGATAGCCAGGATTCCACCAAATGATTTGTTATGCAACATGTTAATGGCTTTTGAGGTTAAACAAATACACTCCTTGATTTGTTTGCCTTTGATAAATCCTCTTTGCTCCTTTGATATGATATGTGGAAGAACTTGAGCTAATCTATCTGCAAGGATTTTGGATAAGATCTTAAACTTGAAGTTGGTCATTGCAATAAGTTTATACTGGCTAATGGAATCAGCATTAGGAACTTTTGGAATGAGCACCACAATATTAGAATTGAAGCTTAGCATGATCCAATTGTTGGAGAAAAACTCTAGAACAACATCACAAACCTCATTTTTTATAATACTCCAATAGGTTTGAAAGAAAAAAGCTCCAAAACCATCAGGTCATGGAGCACTATCTTTATTCATTGCAAACATAGCATTATGAATCTCATCACAAGAAGGCAACATTGTAAGCAATCTGTTAATATTCTCAGTCACCAAAGGTGGGATTACTTCTTCAATTATTCCATTATCATTAACCACATTCTCATTTGAAAAGAGATTAGTAAAATGTGAAATAACATGTTCTGCAATTTGTTCCTGATCAGTAATTAATGTATCATCAACCCTGAGAGTACTAATCTTTTTATAAGCTTGTTTGATCTTAGCAGACCGATGAAAATAAGCAGTATTCCTATCTCCATCACTATGCCATTTGATTCTTGCTTTTTCACTCCAAAATGGAACAAGAGATAGATGGGCAACTATTGAGGAGGCTTTGATTTGAAATGGCTCTATCCAATCTCTTCTTTGTATGGTTAAAACCACTTCTACCATTTGACCAAGTGAAGTTGCTACCTCTAGTTGGCAGATGTATTAAGCTATGAGAATCAGGCCAACTGAGGAACTTCTCCATAGGAAGCTTAGCAGCAAGAAACTCCCTCTGTACTCATGAGCACCACTGGTGGTGTTGAAGTCACCTATATAAGTCCAAGGCATGTTATGAATAACAGATAAAGATTTCCATAACATTCTTCTTTTGATGTAATTTGTGGATGCATAAATCACTGAAAATCCAATATTATTGCCATTATCATTCACTGTGAAAGATATATGTTGATCATCCACCAAAACCATTGTAGGATCAATATGTTTGGAGCATATACACCACAGATTAGGTTCATCCGGGCCTCTATTGTTGACAGCAAAGATTTTTAAATTAAGTCTATTAAACCAATTGTTGGGAAATCTATTTACACTAAGCCAAGGTTCAGCTAGAAAGCAAAAGTCAGGAGAATACTCCGCAAGCATTCTCTTTAAAGCCAATCTGGTGGGGGCATTGGCCAGGCCCCTTGCATTCCAGTAAATGCACTTCATTTTCTAAGATTGAGCTTTTCAACCTTAGATCTTGTCTAATAGGTTTGTTGATTAGTTGTTGCAGCTTTCTTTTGATTAGTTGTTGCAGCTTTCTTTGCTCTTTTTCTGTTTTTTACCACCTGAAATGGTTCTTGATGACATTCTTCATTCATCCTATCAGTATCAGGACTGTTTTGAGGTGTGTTTCTATGTTGTAATTCACTGTTTATATCATTTTCAAGCTCTTGATCAGCAAGGTTAGCCCATAAATTTTTTAAAAATTCCATGTCTTTTGCAACTCTAACTGGTGTTGGGATATGTTCACTGTGTAGAACTGTGCTCAGTAGTGGCTGATTTGTTGGGGGTATTTAGAGGGGAAACATTCAGCTGGGTATCCTCCACAAATTCAGAAGCTACATACTCCAATTCATCACTTGAATCTTCAACAACTCTTTGCTCATCAGGGGTGCCCTGTACCAAATTCTCAGGAATAATAGAAACATCCATATTCTGATCAGCTGCTATCTTATTTGCTTGCTCAATGTTCTCAATTGGTTTATCTATTATATCAATAGTTTCAGGTTCTTACTGTTGCCAACATTCTCTCTATTATCTTTGGTGACCACAAACTCCTTTCTTGTCTTAGTTTTCTTTCTAGGATTTCTTCTAGCCTCCTTACCCGAGTTAGCCAAATCAGCCTTCTAGTCTCCTCTCTATTATCAAAAGCATCAATTTAAGTACAACACGAAATATTCTGCATGCTAAATATTATTTTTAAAATTTTTTTGTTTTTATTTCTTTTCCATATTTTTGGAATTATTAATCAACCATGTTATTTTTCCTAAAAAAAATTAAATTATAATTATCATATTAATTAATCTTATTTTTTTTGAAGGAATATTATTATTATTATTAATCTTATTATTATTATTTAGAAGACACATAGTTAAAAGCATAATTTAACCAACTATTTAGTGATTGATTGACTATTGTCGTGTGTATGAATAGTACAGCATTATTATTTTTTGTACCATAATATTATTTAGTGACTTATAGATTAGTGACTAACATTTATTTGGTGCATTTTTATAGCTATACCTCGTAAGGATATAATAATGAATAATCAATAAGTTTGAAAAAGATGATTCTACTGTATGACATTAAAATAAACAAAAATCAAAGGCAAACTATTTTTCAAAAGAAGCAATTTTAAAATTTGTATGTCTCGTAATAAATATTAATATCTCGCGTATAGTTTATAGGTGATAAATGTTTTATATCAATGAGAAATAATCTTGTGATTTATTATTTTTATATGTGAAAATATTTTATTAGAGGATTCTCAGTGAAAATATTTTTTCTCGTGTTTTCTTAAGTATGAGTAATAAATATTTCTGTCATATTTTTATATATAATTTTGAAATTCAATAATTTTGAAATTAATTTTACAGGTTTTTAAAAAAGGCAAAATAAATTTTGTGTTTGTTTGTCATAATAAAAACAACTTAAAAAAATTTAGTTTATTTGGATACAACTATATAAAATAGATTTTTTGTTACAAAATCACTTCCATCATTTGATACTTATTTTCTCTCTCCTCTAAAATAAATCTATATATATCTAAAAAAAACTGTCCTGAACAACTTTTTATTTGAAACTCTTTTGTTTGTTTGTTTGTAAATTCAATTTTTTTTAAATTATATCAAACGGATACAATACTCCTTAAATTGATTTTTTTTTTTAAATAAGTTATTCTTTTTCTTAAAAAAGTTATAACAAATAGTCACATAGGTTACATTCGTTACAGATTAAAATAAAAGTGATTTTAAAATTTAATAATTTAGAGATTATTTTTATTGAGATAATATATATAAAAAAATCTGAATCATTTTATGTTTGTTTATCGGAATAAAAATCATATTTTTTAAAATAATTTAATTTTTTTTGTATATAACTACATAAAAGAGATTTTTTGTTGTAAAACTATCTCATTTTTTTACACTTATTTTCTCTCTCCTCTAAATTTCATGGTTAGTATATAGATTATTATATAATATAGATATATAGATTTACTTCCTCCTTAGGGTCCGTTTGGTTCGAGAATTAGGAGGGGAGGGGAG
>Ga0228710_1007189_pt1 | contig 16559 bp, 4 predicted proteins | sample MedpolnodulmetaG_FD_177995 | JGI IMG/M metagenome (GOLD analysis project Ga0228710, IMG submission 177995) | Root nodule microbial communities from Medicago polymorpha collected in Santa Monica, California, United States - pink nodules | ecosystem: Host-associated > Plants > Roots > Nodule... | reverse complement strand
TTTAAAGGCTTATAAGTTTTTTCATTGGGTTGGGAAGCAATCTGGTTATCAACGGAATACAGTTACTTATAATGCAGTTGCTAGAGTTCTTCCTAGAATGGAGTCAATTGAGGAGTTTTGGAGTATTCTTGAGGAGATGAAGAGTGTCGGTCATGAATTGGATCTTGATACTTACATTAAGATATCGAGGCAGCTTCAAAAGAATAAGATGATGGAGGATGCTGTCAAGCTTTATGAGCATATGATGGATAGTTCATATAAGCCATCAGTTCTGGATTGCGTTATGCTTTTAAAGAGCATATCTGCAAGCGATAAGCCGAATTTGGATTTAGTTTTCAGGGTAGCTAAGAAATTCGAGTCAGCAGGGTATACTCTTTCCAAGGCAGTCTATGATGGTATTCATAGGTCGTTGACAAGTGCTGGGAAATTTGATGAAGCTGAAAAGATTGTCGAGACCATGAAAAATGCTGGCTACGAGCCAGATAACATCACCTACAGTCAACTTATTTTCGGACTTTGCAAGACGGGTAGGTTTGAAGAAGCACTTAAGGTAATCGATGATATGCAAGCTAACAATATTTGGGTTGATATCAAGACTTGGACCATCTTGATCCAATGGTACTGTGATGCCGGCAAACTAGACGATGCGTTACTTAGTCTCTATAAGATGATTGAAACTAATGATGCAGATGCTGAATTGTTGGAAGTTCTGGTTGATGGTTTTCTTAAGCAAAAGAGAATCGATGGTGCATACAAGTTGCTTCTAGAGATATCTGCCAAGTGTCGTACATGTCCACGGCAAGCTACATTCAAGAAACTGATTGATAGTCTATTAGGAGTCAGAAAGTTTGAGGAGGCACTCGACCTTCTTCGTTTGATGAAGTCTAAACAATACCCTCCATACCATGAACCATTTGTGTCACATATTTCGAAGTTTGGGACCATGGAGGATGCTGCAGAATTCCTGAGGGTGTTGAGTTTAAAAAATTACCCATCCCATACAGTTTACCTTCAAATTTTTGAATCCTTATTTCATGAAGGTAGACTTTCGGAGGCCAAAGATCTATTGTACAAGTGTCCTCACCATATCAGGAAGCATAGCAAAATCTCCGAACTTTTTGGTTCATCCAAGAGTCAGACGGCCGAGAGTCAGGCGACCGATAGTCAGATAGCTGCTACTTGATCCCTGATTTGTTTTTCTTAGTATCTATCTCGTCTTTAATCAGCTAATAACTTTTGTCAAGCTGTTTGGTGGATTTGTCTTTGCACTTGGAAAACCATTAGGACATAATATATGGTGTCAATCAAGTTATTTTTTATTTTGTTAGAAGTTTTCATGTATGATCAGTACTGTTATCATTGATAAGTTTTTATTTATTTAAAAAGGTTTAATTAACCCAGTTTTTATGTTCTAAAGGATGTGTATGTATTTACATGCTTGATAAACAGAATATATTTTAGTGGAACCTGTTTTGCTTCCAATGTGAGTTCATAATATGGAAAATATGCTGGCTTTGATATCTCTTTTAGAAATCCTGGTTAGAATTTTCACATTGGAACAAAATTGTTATTGTATCATTTTCAAGGATCATGGATCTCTCTATGTTAATACATATCAGTTGCATAGTAGTTAATCCCATATAGTGGCGCGTAGTGGCCAACCCCAAAAGTGGGATAGCATATAGTGGTATGACCGCTATTTGATCACTTTTTGGACAAATTACAACGGACGATGCCAAGAATTCTCACCACATCTATATACTGGCCTAGTTTAAAACTGATTTTTTTAATTGAACCCTTGGCATTGTCCATTGCTGCATACATTTCACCTTAGCATTTGAAAGGTATCATTTCTAGTTGTTGTCGTCCTTGTTGTGTAACTATTCAATAGAGTTGAATTTGGTGACTTTTGCTTATATTTGAGGCCAAGAAATTATGATGAATTTTGGGGAAATGTATTAAAGGCGATTTCTGAGAAGGTATTTCACCAACTCATAAAACATTCATGAGAAAGAACATATTTTGCAGATGCTAAAATTATCAATTCGTGTATGACGTATCAACTTGTCACTTTATGATATCCTCTATATCTGATCATATTGTGTGGAAATCGTAGTAGATAGCGTTTGTTGTGATATAGTATGACAACCAACTTTTTTAGTAACTTTGGAGCTGAGAAACTTTCTTTTTAATGAAAAATGTGCTGATTTTGTTGAGCCTCTGGTTGATTGTGTACTCATTAGAGCATTATAATAGACATTTTATCATGCAAAATACTTCTAATTGCAAATAAAAATATGTACAGTCCCAACAAATGCTAAGAGGCTACGCGTTGTTCGTGTGGAAACTACATCAGATAACAACAGACGTATCGTAGGGCTTTTTGTCCCTAACGCAGCAGTTGACACTGTACTTCAAGGTTTCTTTCTTTCTCTCTCCATCCTAACACCTTTTCTAAAGAGCACACCTGCACATGTACCTGCTTTGATGGTTTGTTTTCACAGAAGAAATATTTCCCATTACAATTTATACTATGTTCAAATTTAAAAAATAAATAAATAAAAATGCTGCAGTGATACAGCTATTGGGTCAAGTGATGGGCTTGTGACAAAAAGGAAAAGGACTGCTCCAATATGGATGAATGACTACTATCCACATTAAGGTTTTAGAATAATTATTTGATAATTCTGGTAACACTTTTAAAGGGATGTAAGACACTTGTCATGATCTGTACTATGCACTAATCAAGCCTATTATCTATAAAGGCATGTACTGAGTACTTGGAGGTTTATGAAATGAATTAAGTACCATTTATCTAGATTCTTAGATAGCTTTTATCATTTTCCTTTCTCTTTGTTAGTACTGTTAACTGTATCGTAACATGCAGTCATGTTTTTCAATCAATAACTTAAGGGCCTAAATTTATCTTGCACATACAAACAGGCATACACATGTGTGAAGGGTTTAAGAATTTTTTTTCTTTTTGTGATGCTATCTTTTCTATAGTTTCTGCTGGCTCCCAAAGGGTTATATCGATATATGATTTTGGTGCGATGGCAAAATTATTTTTTGTTGCAAATGTGGCTTAGACTTCTGTTTGAATTTTTTGTCATTATTTTCTCGAAGGTGATGCATATACTTATTTATTTGCTTTTGACATTTGTAGATTTAACATTTGTTATAGTACTGGATGATTGACCTGAGGTACCCGGCGTCTCCCTTTCTTGAAGATCACTAGCACTTTTTGTTATATGTAAAGGCTTACGTTTGTTGATAAATTTGTGGAAAGGAACGATCCTGTGATCATTGAGATGCAACACAATTGTGCAATCTCCATTTCAATCTTTTGATTACATCATCCAGTTTTGTTTATAATTCAAAGTTGTGTATCTTTATGGGTGATCTTGACATAGGGAAATACATGAACTCTGTTGTTCACATGCTACACATTATTAATTTTTTGTTTGAAAAATCATATGCTACATATTATAACTAGAGGTAAAATACATTTTTCTTTTTTGTAACACTTATTGTCTCAAACTCATAAAAGTACTTGCAAACAAACATAAGTTGTATCACTATCATAAAAGGAGCATCAACATTGTAGTCACTACAATAGAGCCTTGGCATCTGAGTCTAACCTTGCCTATAAAGTTTCTTTCGATTGGTAACTACATATTTCCATGCAATTATAGCATGTATGGCATATCGAAAAGCTCCATAAGCTTCTTCAGAAATTCTAGTTTGAAAACCAATTACTAGAATTCCACTATCGACAATGTTTTGCTTAGTTGATGTAGCATATGCTGCTGATGCACTCTCCTCGTCATATCATTATTGTCATTCAGTATATGTTTGAGAAGCTCTTGCGCAATATTGTTCACCAGCTTCAAGATTCCACTATGGCCTTTACTCTCACCACCACGAAGTTTGTACAAGACAAACTTAAAAAGTTCTTCACTTTAGGACTAGCATCTTCCCCGAAGATATAAAATAGTGTAGGTCGTAGTTCTCCAGTTTCTGTACCATCTTTCCTAGCTTTAGCATGTCAATAAGAGTTAAAAGAGGTAAAGACCTACTCTTTGCATATATGCGGTCTCCATGTTGTAGTTCCACAAATTTTTCTCCAATATTACTCTTGAGGCACATGATTGAATATCCATATCACGAGAGATGGTATCTTTCACATATCTGGGAAGGAAGTTTTTGAAGCCAGAGGATGATCCTTCCTTTGAGCTCTCTTCTATTTGCTCCTTTTCTATATTTTTCTCTCATCTCAGAGTTCTATCAAGAATTATTGTATGATATAGAGGCTATAAATTCGGACCATCCACCCTTTATATCCACCAACTAAGCTTAACAGTGATGGACATGAGGGAGTATTGAAAAAAAAACTAAGTATCATCCTAAACCTATAGTAGGTCTTCCATATTTTAATTTTCTAATACCTCTTTTGAGGATTTTGGTTAAATGTCCCCCTTTTTATTGCACTTCTTTATTACTAAGCCATTAGCCCATTACTTTTTCCTATAAATAGAACTCCTAATCTAATTAGAAATTTACTTTGCATAACACTACTACTCTTCTCTCCTCCATCTCTAGTATTCCTAATTGTTGTGTAGCAAGTGTGAGTTAGAAATCTCACATTACTTAGAAAAGTGGAGGTTAATCACTTTATAACTGAGAAAACCCATACATATATTGCCTTAAGATTTTAGATTAAAATGTGGCGGCTCTCTCACTTGTATGGTTGCTCTGAGTCCAATATGGATGATCATTAAGCTCTCTCACATTAATTGATTGATTTGATTACTTTTGGCTTAAACACCATTTTGGTACCTTATATCTCTTTTTAGGTTCATATTGGTCAAAGTGCATTAAGGTCCTTTAATTTGATTAAATGGTACCATATCAGTCATTTCCATCCATTTCATGCTAGCTGCATTAGGATGTGCATATGTGACAGATGAGTCAACATCTTCTTCTTCCCGCCTCTATTTATCAAGATTAGGGTTCATTGAAACCTATTTCTCCCCAATTTCTTCAATCAAAATTAGGGACTTCAACCCATCTTCTTCCCCGTCAGATCTACAATGTCAAATGTGCGAGGTTCATTATCTTCTTTTCTTAAATTGTTGAGCAATGTTGTTAAGTGTGGATCAATGATGAATTCACATGGATCTCTCACATTAAAACCCTGTTGGACACAAAAGTTTTGGTGTGGGGATTTTGCTATCCTTTGAAGAGCCACTACAATTGCCAATTTTGGAAACTTGTTTTGGGGCTGTACACACTTTATGGTAAAATAAAGCTTTCTTTTAGAATCTAATTTTATTGTTGTTAATTTTGCTTACGAAAGTGTCATATTCTTAATTTTGCCCCATATTGCTTTCAGAATTTCCTACTGTACAACAGTAGCACATGTGCATAATAAATTAAATAATATTTTAAAAATAAAAGTAAAATTTGAAACCAATTATGATGTTAAAACAAAAAGAAGTAATAACTAATTAAACCCTATATAAAATTTTGGATTAAAAGATAATATTTTAAAATGTGTAGGTGATTTAAATTTGGTGTAGTTTATTGAGATATTTTTGCTAAATTAAAATACTTCATTTAGTAATAAAAAAAAAACTATGAAAATTATCATGGAAGTCACGTGCATTAAACAACAAAATAAAATATAATATATTGAATTTGAATTAAGACTAAATAATTAAAATTTTGAAAATATGTGTTAAAAGAAAAGCATGAATTTAAAAAATGGATAATTATGATAAAAAAATCTATGTCTATTTTATTTACATGTTTATGATACTAATTTTTGTAAAAATTAAAACATCAAATGAAATATTTAGTGGATATTATCAAGTTAATATATGCATTTTGGTGAGACATTTATATTAAAAATATAAAACAAATTTAAAAAAATAGAAAAAAGTCAAAATAATATTAACATGGAAGTGACATGCGTGCATAAAAAAATAAAATAAACATATAATATTATTTCAATTTCAAATATGATTAAATAATTAAAATTTATTGAAAAAATGTTAAAATAAAATTAGAAAACTTTAACATTTAATGAGTAGTATATTAAGATACTTATGCTACATAAAACATTAGAAACTAATTAAAAACTTAAATAAAATATTTAATGGATAAGATCAAAGTACATTATAGAATTTTCAAAACATGCCTCAAATGGTGCCATTGATTTCACTAACAAAAATGGAAATGGTGGCACAAAAATTAGTACCATGAGTCCTTTCACTAAATTGCGAAATTCTGTCTACGAACCCTTTATTCGCAATTTTTTCAAGAAGGCTTCGGATAGAAAGCTCAAGAAGTGGAATCAGTGGCACCATTTAAAGCATGTTTTGACTCAACTAGCATTGAAAATTCTGCACCAAGAATTGATCTTTTGCTTCAAGTGGGTGTGCAGTGGACTATACATGAAACCAATATAATGGTTAATGTAAAGAAAAATGTAGCATGTTTGGTATTTGTTGATGGAGGGACAGCACCAAGATGGTCGTCTGCAAAAGCTTCAATTGTTATTGCTGGGCATCAATTGGTGGATAATCTTTTGGTGTTTGATGAAGCTTCCTCCAAATTGAGCTTTAGTTCCTCACTTTTGGTCCACAATGCAAGTTGTTCATAAATCATACTCTTTTTGAATGAATGGCATATCGTTAATATGTGGAAATATAAAGACTTGAAGGATTAAACAAACTTAAAAGAGTGGTGATACTTTGACACAAATCAAACATATAGTATAAAATATATCCAACGTAAGTATTAATTTGATTGAAAGAAAGAGATAAAAACCAAAAATATTGAAATTTTAAATTGAAATACTTATTTCCATGTTTGTGTTTGAAGCCCGACAACTCTTATGTCTATCATCACTGACTACACACAATTAGTCAGTTAGAGAGAGAATGACTTTGTATCTAGGAGTGAAAGAACCAAACTAATTAAATTGATTCAATATTTTTTAATGTTCCGATCAAAACCGAACTTCAAGTTTTACGACGGAAGGGCCAACAAAAACAATATCAATGTATACGAGGTCTCTCAAGGTGGGAGACCTATACAGGTCATGCACCAGAGACGGAGCCAAAAGCAATATCAATGTATATGTTGAGTCACAAGGGGTTCTCCCTCCAATCCAGGAAGCATTGTCTTTCAATTCAAAGCATTGTCCTTCAATTCTGTAATTTTATTTTTGAAGTCATTTATGTGTTTCGGATTTGGTTGTTTCAAATTTGGCTAACTTTCCTTACATTGAACCAGTCAAGTTCAAATTGCTAAAAGCTTTTGAATTTGTCCCGTTCGATAAATTCATGACTTCTGCTCTTCCCCCAGCACATTTCGCTCCCACCCAGCCAAACTGACCAAAAAACTCATGCGCTAGTTAACTAACGCAAGTGTAAATCAAACGTGACTTAATTTTACATATGCGTGACTTAAGTCACGCAACTCACGCAAGTGTTACACCCCGCGTGAGTTAACTCACGCTAGTTTATTTTATGAGTTTGCTTCTATTGCATGCATGATCGGTTGAAGTTTCTAGTTTCTATGACTTTATTTTTTGAATATGATAGATCTGTTTCCAAAAATTGTAAAAGAAAACAATGAAAAAATGTTGGATCTGTATTTTCTTATGTTTAAAGTTTAATTGAATATGAAAATATTGGAACTAAGGCCATTAATATCTGATGCATTGTCAACTTATGTTTGAGCTAACTTGGTGTAATATTATTCAGTGTGTGATGGGACCTTTTTCCCTTCACTTCTGAGTGACATGTCTGAGATAGTAGGCTGCTTTAATCAGCGTGCACAGAAATTGCTTGAGCTACATCTTGCTTCTGGTTTCAGAAAGCAAACTCATAAAATAAACCAGCGTGAGTTAACTCACGCGGAGTGTAACACCTGCGTGAGTTAACTCATGAGGCGTGACTTAAGTCACGTATGTGTAAAATTAAGTCACGTTTGATTTACACTAGCATTAGTTAACTAGCACAGGGGTATTTTGGTCAGTTTGGCTGGATGGGAGCGAAACTTGCTGGGTGAAGAGCAGAAATCTAAATTCATTGCGTGAGCATACCCTTCAAAAAGTAATGGGACCAACCATCGAAGACACTATTCAAGATTTAGTGGTCTGGTCAAGATCAAACCAGGATCGAACCAATTGTAATTAAATAACATTTTTAAATCATAATATTGACTCATATTAAACAACAAAAAATACCATATGTTATTATTTTTTGGAAAAAGAAACCATAATATTCATAACTACTTAATACTATTTAAGAATTACTTTGGCAAGAACCGATTGTAATTAATATTGAACCAGGGTCACGTAGACTGTAACTAAATACAATGCTAAATTTTATCAACAAACCACGAACTTCAAGTAAACTCATATTATTGATAACTCGTATTTCTTGTCAAAGGGGGCCAATCCTATGTAGAAAGAATACAGAGGGATTACCCCAAAACAATAATAATGCCTTTATTCTGATGCTCCCTTGGGACCTATTTATGCTGTGCAGAAAAAGTGAAAAGACAACTGTGAGAGTGATAATCCACCCTTTTCCTAAATACCAACATCTTCTCAATCAGAACATGCTGACAAAACAACCAGAAAAAATAAGGGAGGGGGTGTAAGTAACGAATGTTTCTGATTGAAATAGCACCAAAATTTTCAAGTTAACAACACCCTACATTCACCAGAGTGTATCTTAGCAATCAACAGATAAATGGTGCTTTAAATTTCAGGATGAAGCGCCGACCAGTTTCTCAAGTTTCTCCAGAGTGACACTTTTTGGCCTTTCAAGTGGCATTCCAAGAGCCCGGTCCCATATCAACTAAAATACAACGAAAGGAAGAGTTTGTTAATTCAAGCCAACAAATAGAGTAACCTTAGCAAGGAAACAATGAGGCATGACAAACCTGAGGGCCAACTCCAATACTCCTTGCAACACCAAAGAGAACAGTATAATAGCTGTCGAGAATATGAACAGATAATCAGATTTGCCCTAAAAAGTAAATAGCAAATCGAAAACAATCTCAAGTTGAACAAGAAAGAGATACAGTCTCATACTTTTCCTCAGTTAGACCATAGTAGTTCAGTAGTACTCCACTGTGGGCATCAACATTAGGCCATGGATTTTTAACCTATAAAAATAGCAAGTGAGCAAGTGAGTATTCAGTACATCTGGTATAAGGTCCATCAAAATTTGATGCAGGAATATATAAAAAATGTGGTAAAACTTCAAAGAGTAAATTATGCAAAAATGAACAAATAAAAATACAAAGCGAACAGAACCAAGCTAATACGTGAAAGTCTATATACAAATTCATTCATGCATTGTGTTGAAAAATCGTGTAGACTGACATAAAAAAGGTAAGAAAAAGGTTAACATATAAGAAGACTGAGAAATCATCCTCTCGAGTCTTCATCAAAATCCTTATTTCTTTTCCAACAAAATACTCCACACACAACTCACCATGATCAGCGGGGATGTTTTCATTGAACTAAAATCCCCTTAGCAATTCCACAAAGAACTAAAATTTCATAATCTAATATTCAATCCCTATCAGATCATCTTTCTTCTGTTTTGTTTCATTCAATACCTTATTACCCTTGCTAAACCTTTGTAATCCATTTATGGTCTAGACTCAACAGGTATTCATAAAATACGGGCATGTGGAAGTGTAAACTCATTAAGCAAAAACCATTTCGAGGTTGGGAACTAAAATTATATATGATTGTGATTGAAATTGAAAAATAAAAACATGACATTACCTTGCCTAACTTGGTCAGAATAGGAGGCACGACCTCCTTAATTTTTGACACCTGAAAGGATCACAAAGTCACATTAGATCATGAAGGAATTTACCAGAAACGAACTTCGGTTGCACCATCAGAGAGTATTCCTAAGCAAACAAAATCAAAAATTGAGAAAAATACCAGCTGGAAAAGTGGATCATTAGGTAAATGCTTCAATGCAAACTCCCTCTGGCAAGTGTATCTAGGATCAGTATTGCGCAAAACTCCATGTCCATATCCAGGCACAACCTGCAAATCCAAAAATAGAAAAACCCTGTTGTCAAGTTGTCTACAGAGGCTTCTCAATAGAAGAATTTGGAACTGAGACTGGTATTCCTTTTAAAACAATCATTTTGTACAAAGATATGCATCTTTTACGATATGAAAACCCGTTATTTTATAACATAAAATATATTACTCTCGTCTCTTACTTGTACAACAACAATAAAGCTTTTTTCCATTAGATAGAGCCAGCTACATGGATCAACCAACTATACAAAGCTTTGTCGACTATTTCTTGAAAATCAAAATCCTTTTTAATGGGTTGGCTTATAGTTTTCTTTGATCACCCTCTACCTATAATTATTGGACTGTCCTCGGCCCTCTAACTTGTACTCGTAATTTCTTTGTAATTAAAAAACACTTTTATTTTGAAAGCCATAAATTTTATACATTAATTTTGGAAACTTTCTCTTGGGAAGGCATGCAAACATGTGTCCATATACATGTAAAACAAGGAAAATGAAGAACCCTGATGCCCTTCAGCCAAAAAAGAAATCCTTTTATTAAGAAAGTAAAGAAGATTTTATCATAACAAATTGGATACATGAGCATGCTTTGCTCAATCGATTTTTATCTTTTTTAAGCAGAAGTACTATCCTCTGATCTACACTACTGAATTGCTTCACTTCAAATTAAAAGAAAGTTAAGCAAAACAAAAGAACCATAACATATTAACAATATTTAACATGTACTTAAAATTTTCGAGAAAACAAAAGCTAAAAAGGAAGAGGAAGGCAGGCATCAAAAGCTTCAAAGATTCATATCAGTTACATTACCTGCCCACTGTTCAGAGTTTTATGAATGTAGTCGCTCAATTGTTCTGTACTTATGTTTGGAGTTCCAAACTCCTTAACTATATTTCTGATCCATCGTAGAACTTCCTGTAACAACATATTGGATGTGAAAAAAAACTAAAAGTAATAATATACAGATAAGGAACAATTTGGGCATTAATCATATTATATATCTCATTGGGTACATTGTTACAATCCAATACTCATAATTATATAATTCAAAACTTTTAGCAATACAAGGCATATTTTTCTGTATGACTAGCATCTGACTGTATTTATCAGAACAGCAAATATTAGTAATGCACAACAGTTTCATTTTTAAGTAAAAATGCCAAATATGACAGGTCGAGACAATCCAATCATGGTTTATGAAATGGAAGATGAATTTTTGCAAATTTTATATCAGAAAAACAGAAAACAGATGGTTAGGGAAAAAGAAATAACAAAATAACCTGATTGGCTAAACCATGCAGTGGGCCAGCTAAACCATTCAAAGCAGCTGCAAATGCAAGATAAGGATCTGATAGTGAACTAGCAACCTGGAGTGAACACAATAGAATACATTAAATTACAATAATAACAACAGCCGGAATCAAAGGACACCATACCATTCTCTCATGAATCATGTCCAATGAATAAACTAAGAACAAGCACTTACTAAATCACAAGTCATCTACATTAAATATTTGAATGTTCTATAAATAATTCACTAATCAGAATTGCAACTGGATGGTAAAAGTGTTCAAGAGAATTAGCTTACTAGATGAGCTGTGTGAGAACTAACGTTGCCGCCTTCATGATCACTGTACATGAAATTTAACCAAAACATAAAAAAATCAAACAGCAAATACAATGGTTGTTGTCTCACTGCTAATTAAAAGAGAACAGTACAGCTCAGCATGATCATAAGAGGTGACGTCGTTATGAATGGAACACAAACCTGTGAATAGAAACATACAGCCTCATAAACTCCAGCATTTCCGGATCATCAAATCCTAACATGTGAGCATAGTTTGCACCATAATCCAAAGAATCATCCAATGGTATGATTTTTCCATCCTTGTATATCCTTTAAAATATGGTAAGAAATTCATCCAAAATGTTAAAAGGATGAGAGAAATCTGTCAAACACTTTTGGCTATAACAACCCAATGCATGTTAAATGTTTAATCTTGATGAGAAAGATATGCTTTGCATACCGTCGATAAATGTAAGCAGCAATTCCAGGCAAACGAGCTATTAAATTCAAGCTATCCTCATAAGTTGGCTCCCAGTACCTATACCCACACAGCAAAAACGCTACAGTAGCTTATAAGGTGCAAATAACACAGAGACGTTTACAATCTTACCTTGACTTATGTATCCCACCCTCGTATGCCTTTGTAAATTCGCTCTCCACCTGAAAATGAATTTTTTTTATTGATAAAGAGTCTGTGTCATTAAGAATGGATCCAGAAGTTTCAATTAGTGGGAACAATATCGCATATATTTTTTTGGTACAGCGGCAATATCACATATTATAAATGTTTATAAATATAAAATGTATATGAATGCATCATGATAAAATAACTGCACAATATCACTAAGCAAAAACTTGGAGACTATAAAACTATACTAATTTTACCAAAACAATTATTTAATATTTTATAAAAACTATCTCTTATATAGTTGATTCTTCACAAATAAAATTATTTAATATTTTTTGTGGGGACAAAGACTTTATTTTTTGTGGAGAAAAAACAAAATAATTCAATAACTCGTAACAAACTAAATAAGCTAGTGTGGGCAGCAGCCCACAATTATTCACACCTAGATCTGTTCATGTGTGTAATTACAAGAATATTAATTAATAATGTATATGTTAGGCAGTGAATTATTTAGGTGGAGCAGCCCACAATTTTACTTTATAAATCTCTTCGTTTGTTAATATTATTATCAAATTATGGGCATAGAAGTCTAAAAATCAAAACATGAAGCAACAAACACTATACTTTCTGAAGAAAAAGGATAGCTTATCACACACACGAGTTTCCATGAATGATTATGGTAGTCAAATTAGCTGAATTATAAAAGAAAAATTTATGCAAAAGGAAGACCTTAAAAATCAGTGGTTCAATAAAGAATCTGTTACTCAACCTGGAGGGCCATTACACCAGTAGTGAATTGTGTCATTGGATGAGCAGAAACAGGCAGTGCATCAATTGCCTTGTAAGCATACTCTGCAAATAAAGAAAATAAGGAATCCACAATTGAGAGTCATGTGCATCATAAACAATGTAGAAAAAATTATGTTAAAATCTTCTTCAGACGTGAGATTTCACCAAGAGCAAGTAGAATGTTGGCAACACAAAAAATGATTGAAGCATGTCCATAACCTTTAATTCTTGAAGTAAAAAGACCTTAGAAATCAGTGAGCACTTTCTCAAACAAGGACCACATACACATCAAAAGAACAACTGACACGCACATGCTAACCACGATGCCTATAAAGTTACTACACAAGAATGATCTTAAAAGAACACAACCTGCCATGAGAGACCCCTAGTTCATATCATATACCCAATATTAACATATTGCCATGCATTACTTCAAGATACCAAGCTATGATTTCAAAAGGAAATTAACCTGGGATTTTCGCACGACTTCGCAATTCCTGAGCTAATGAATCCACTTGCTCTTTATTTGGTATCTGTGACACGAGGTATGAATCGAGGATTATATAACAAAACCACAGAGCATGTACCAAAACACTTTCATACAGGCTGATGTCGTGAGCTTCTAAGCCAACATCTATATATAAATAAATTCAATTTGATTATACCTTTCCTGTCAATAGAAGCCACAATATGGCCTCAGGCAAAGGCTCCCCACCAGGAAAAGCACCTGGAAGTGTTTTCTGACAGTCAGGAATTGTCATGCCCCTAAAGCGAATTCCCTGAAAAACAAAACATGCTAACCTCAGATCCAATTAGAGAACAATAACAAACAAATCCTACATCTGAGATTCTATCAACTAATCAATAGTCATTAGCATGTCATAACTCACTTATATTACTCTTTCACAAATATACTAAGCAAAGCCCGAGTCATTGAAATATTTACCTCATCTGGATCAACAGCTGAGCCTAGCCACACTAAAGCTGTCATTCCTCTCATTCCACCAAGTACCTTTTAATTAGAGAAATGCAGTTCCAAAAATAAGTTACATTGCAAGCTTATGGCCAAGAGAGTGGGACTTCATTTAATACTGCTAGTAACTAGAAACTCTATTGCTAATAAACATGTAATATAATTACCATATCAGCAGTGATTTTTCCCAATTCAACACTTCCATGCTCTTTCTTAAGCTTCTTAACACGTTCCTGCAACCAGGTTTTATGCCAAGATTAAAACATAGCATAGATACAAACTCCTAGTCATGCTAATTGAAGATTTGAATCAGAAAAGAACATTGATCAGGTTTCTCAGACTCACAATACATGAGACCTGCACAGAAAACTACAACTAAATGCAAATTGGAAGTTGAGCACAACACATGAAAGAATCGAATCACAATCACTTCCAACAGTTACAACCAAATAATTAAAACAATCTAAGAGCCTGTTTGGATTGGCTTGTTTGAGCTTATCTACCGACATAAATTTTGAGACTGTTTGGGAGAACTTACGAAAACAACTTATGTCATTGTTCACAGATTATTTTCAGCTTATTTTCATAAGTTTTCCAAGATAGCTTATGAAAACAGCTTACAGTTTTATACAAATATAACTTAACTTTATTTTATCTTTTGCTATAGAAATAGCTTATACACAAGTGCTATCATGGTAAGTGCTTGTGTTATAAACTGCAAATAAGTTGTTTATCCAAACAGGGTCTAAAACTATGTCCAATAGTAAAATTGTGAAGCCCACATTTATGTATCATACATCCTAACCCAGTATGCAGTTGAAGGAAAACAAACACAAAATTCACGTTAAACACAGTAAATTCACGTTAACTCATCTAACAAAAAAAGTACTAATGCCAAAACTTAAAGTTGCAGACAAACCTGATACTCTGGAACTAGTTCCTTCATCTCAGTATAAAGATCCTGCAAAAAAGAACAAATAACTCCTCTGTCAGCAAAATTCAAAATATAAAAAACACAAATTCAAGACAAAGGGAACTTCATAAATTAATTTTAGATCTCAAACGTCCTTTCAACACAATCTAAACTAGATTATAAAATTCCAAACTACATCATAATAACCGTAATAATAATGATTAGTAAACACCGACACTTATGATAAAAAGTGTGTTCGACATGTATCTATATCCGACACTGACACAGACGTCTGTAGCATTGACACTTCTGATGAAAGGTGTATTCAGAGTCTGACACATGTTAGTGTAAGACATCAACAAATGTGATTGTGTTTAAATAATTCATTTTCTCAAATTATTATCGGGTGTCAGTGTGTCATGTCCAGTGTCAGTGCTTCATAGACATCAACACATGTGATTACATTTAATTATATCGTTTTCTCAAATTGCTACTAGTGTCGTCAGTGTCGAGTCCGGTGTTTGTGCTTAAAAAAACTCACAGCATCTACTAATACCACAATTTTAGAATGATGATGAGAGAGAGAGAGAGAGGTCATATCATACAGTGTTAGTGGAAGTCTGCATTTGAAGCCATCTAACTGAATTAGCGAGACTAGGTTGCTGACCCTGCCATCACAAATCATCATCAACACAAAAATAAATAAAAAATCAGTTACGGAAACAATCAATCACAAATAAATTGGCCAAAAGGAATTTAAGGAAATGATTTAGAATAATTACAACGCGAGATCGAAGTTTGGAAAGCGCAGAAACGCTTCGGAAAAACGCCATTTAGATGGATCAATAGAACAAGCTGCATAATCAGTTCGTTAACATTAGCATAGCAAAACAAATCAGAAGTAAAAAAATAATAATATAATAATTAGGGATTGAAAAAATAATAGGTACGAGATGAAAGATCGATCAATGATGGTAGTTATAATAGAGAATCGAAACGATGAAGGTGAGATTGAGAAGTAGGTAGGGTTTCGAAGAAAAGAAAGAAAAAGAGAGAAAAGCGTTTACCGGTTGAAATGTAGAATGATGATTACGGATCCAAAAAAATTGGAAAATTGAACTGGTCTTTATACTTAGAAGAGAAAAGAAAAATGTAATAACGCGCTGATTATTCGTGTCCTGGTTCAGTCATTAGTGGAGGCAGGTGCAGGTTAAATACAGCTGCTACTAGATTAGTACTCCTATTTCATTTTCATTTTCATTTTCTTCTACACAGTAATGATGAAGGGTAATAATATTTCCTTCAGATAAAAGATTAAGGGTGATAAAATAACTGGACTCTAACCCGTGCGATGCACGGTTTTTGTAGAGTTTCATATATAAAATATTAAATTGACTATATTATTAATCCTTGAGTTACATTTAAACTCAGATTCAATCAAACTAAGTGACAATTAAGAGTGATCGACATACACAATCTCAAAGAAACAAATTAATAACATTTAGTTTGCATCAACAAAAATTAATATGAAAATCAACAAAAATGAATATGGAGTCAAAGTCATTACTTTGCCAAAACAAAGTAATGTTATAGTCTA
>Ga0228710_1007188_pt1 | contig 16559 bp, 8 predicted proteins | sample MedpolnodulmetaG_FD_177995 | JGI IMG/M metagenome (GOLD analysis project Ga0228710, IMG submission 177995) | Root nodule microbial communities from Medicago polymorpha collected in Santa Monica, California, United States - pink nodules | ecosystem: Host-associated > Plants > Roots > Nodule... | reverse complement strand
AACCAAAATGAATTATTCAATGTATTGAACTACGATATAATGAGATGTTGATATTCAAAATAAATTTTTTATGGCGGCATTGCTTGAAAAACCAAGTTATAGATGAAAGTTCACATAAGCATTAAATCAAACATGTGGCAGATGAAAAAGTAAAAGTAACAAAAAATCCCAAAGTTGAATGCAGGCTCCTAATCAATTCCTCAACCTTTAAGACAAAATGAATTTTTATTCCTCATTAGACAATAACAAATACTTGTAAAAACCAAATAGAAGACATATATTTTAGAATGGTTAAAAAATATGAATGCTAACATAAATCCTATGAAGAAAATGTTACAGTTCAACAAATTAAACAACCATTGTTTACCTTGGGCTTATCCATCCTACAACGCAGTCATCAAGTTGTCACTCTTATAGAAATAAACCTTCCATAATCCTTTTTAAGAAAAAAAAAATCTGGAAATCGAAAACACCAGCCCCCATTAGTTAAAACAAAATACTAAAAAGGAATATACAACAAAAAGTAGCCAGTTAGTGGCAATAATCTGGGCAATTTTTCAGGCCCCTCACACTTGACAAACAACAATGAATTGAGTTGAAGAAGAAAATTGGAGGTGAAGAGTAATGAAAGCAGAATTGGGTAAATCAGTTTCCTTGAAAGAAACTTTGCAATATCCACAAACTTGAACAACGAAGGAATAAAACAGAATTGATGTTCGAGATAGAGAGAGAGAGAGAGCGGCGACAGGAGAGAGCTGTGGCGACAGAGAGAACGACGACGGGAGAGAATTCTTGTTTGAATCTCTGAGAGTGAGGTGGAAGATGAACAACTCAAAGGGGGAAGAGATATTTTTGAGTAAAAGCAATATGAATTCCAAAACGTAAAGAAGGAATAATGGGAGAGGAGAGAAGAGAACGTTAAAAATGAAGGAGAAAGAGGTGGGTATCGATAAGTGTGGAGTCAATCTGGGAATTGGAGGAAAATGAGTTTCAAAGAAGCCAACAGAGAAAATAAAGCTTTGGAAAATGCTAGCAATAATGGGGCGCGACTTTTTGCATTGGAAGTGTATCTCCAGGTTAAAAATCCATCCAATGGCCAGAATGAATTGGAGCCAAAAACTTTAGGGTTAGGGTTTGCAAAGTCATTAGCAATGTTAACAAAGATTAGATATAAGTATGATTGAAGGGATTTTCAGATTATATAATATAAATCTGTATATTTCCCATATTTTTAGAGCAATAGTGTCACATCTTATTAAGATGACATAATTAAAAATAACAAAAACATAAAATAAATGTAAATAGAGAGAAAAGTAAAGAGACAAAGATGATATGAATTCTCATTTTATTAATATATAAATAATTGTATAGTATATTTACAATAAAATTGAAGCTTATTACGCAAAATTGTTAAACACCTAATGACTATTTATTAAACACCTAATGCGAAACATGTGGTGCAAGAAGATGGAGGGAGAAGGAGTGGGAAGGGGAAGAAGATTGTGGGCGTAGGAGACTGAGGTAATGTTTGTTTCCTTTCTAGGGTAAATGATACTTTAAAGGTCAACCTAACACCCAAACAAATCAACATTACACTCAAGCAGGTGGTGCCAATTTGCTGAGTGGCACTATCATCTCTGACCATTCATACAATCTCTAAAATATTAGAGTAACCTTTTTGTATAAAAGACCAACGATGCAAGCACATTGTAGAAGAAAAGAGAAAACGAGAATGTGAGATGATGGAATGGGAAATTGTTGAGGATTGATGAGTATTTATAGGGGGAATTTGTGAAAAATGAGTGCATAGAGTGTAACGATTCATAATATGTGGGTCAAAAAACATGTTCAACTTGTCTGACCAGTCATTAAATTGTGTTCCATGAGTTACTCCTGCTAAGCAAGTAACCGTCCAAACTTTGAGCTGGTTCAGATTATATAATCCAAAAATATCCTAAAAATGTTTGGATTATATAATTTGAAAATGTTCAAAACTATGTTAAAGTTTGTGCTTTATAGGTGAGGGAGTATTCTGAGTATATATACTATCTAAACTTGTTCAGTACATGATTTTTTAATGTGGTCCACATTTGCACCGACAATTTATGTGGTCCACGACGCACAAAGGCTTAAAACACACCAAAGAACTATGAAACATTATCTGGTAGATATGAACACGTAGAGATTGTTATGAGATAGATCGTGCTGCATTTGCAATAAAAATATGACAGTTATCAAGATAACATTATCTAACTAAAAAAAACCCTCTTGAAACACTTTTCCTTTCATCATTATTCTGTGGATCTGAACACGAAGAGGTTGTTGTGAACTTGAGCCAGTTTACCTGCCAATATAAGTATGTCGATTGACAGGGCAGTTGGATAAAATTCAAAAACACTTATGAACACATTCCCTTTCATCATCATTTATGTTATTATGTTGTTTATACCGTTGAATTATGTTTTGTACATTTTCCTATGTTTTTCACAATGAGAACCCTCCAAAAATCAAGGTTAAACACAGTCAGGAACAGTTCGGATTATATAATCCGAAATGTTGGTGAGTATTTCAACATATATAATCTGAATCATCCCAGAATGTGGACAATGACGTTACACCAAATGTTTGGACGGTTTGTAGTGGGTTTAATGCATTTTTTGTCGGCTTAGGGGTTGTAAATGTTTCCTTTGGCCGTAGTTACGGTGTTAGATAGGTTTATGGTTATAAATAACCTTGCATGATTTAACATATTCATTCATTCTTCACTTCTCATCATTTTTCACTTTTTCTTTCTCATTTTAGTTAGGAGTGTTTATGACATTATGGTCACTTCTGACTGCTCGTACGATCTTTAAAATTGCTTTGCAGTTTATGCGGGGATTGTATGACAGTCAACATAGACCTTTAATATCAATTACGACACATTTTCTTTTATTTTGTTATGTTTCAGATTTTAGAATCTGAGAATCCTTATAATATGGTTTGGATTTCAGAATCAGAATAAATAGTATTTTTGAGAAGGAAAAAAATAAATAGGGCGTGCAAGTAAATTATATGTTGGAAAAAACAATAGTCATATGCATTACCGTCTATGTGAAGTACCGTTGTCAATTCACAAAATCATAGTAGAAAAGAAGATTAATGCAGAATGCAAATTGCAATCCACCTTCCACTATTGTCGATTCTAGGCTAAGTAGACAATTTCCAATTGGTTTCTCTTTTGACATCATTATTTCTAGCCTATCATGTTATGACAATTTGAAATTAAGCATAGGAGAATCAAGTTTAAAATATGATTTTAGTCAATTATTTGTTAATTTAGTATAATTTCTTGAATTTTTTTATTAAACTATAATTTTAATTTGGTCTTTCTAAGCTTAATTTCGGACTTCGTTCCTAAATATATCAAGCGATTCTCGGTAAAAAAAAAAAGTGTATGTATATATATATATATATATATAGTGATTCAACTAAAAATTAAACTTAAAAAAATATTTTTAAGTTAAATTGAAACTTTATAAGTGACCCAATTTCCAGCAGTACCCTTTCTTGAGTAAAAAGAAAAAGAAAACACCACCACTTTTTTGACAAAATAAGCCTAACTATCAGAATTAAACAATCGGTGCATTTGATAAACTCCTTGAATCATTGTTTTCAACTGTATCAAAACCAAATGTCAAACAGAATTATGATACCCGAGACAACAAAACTACAAAACCCAAGTATAAGGATCGCCAATCTAATGTTTGCAATGAGCATTTATAAACATTTTTCTTTAATATTCAACTCACTAGAATTGGCATCATTCTTCATAATTCATCCCAACATTTCCATCATCAAAGAACATGTATGTATACATAATAACTGTAAAAACAAACAACTATCTAGCAATAGCATCATGCAAGTCCAGCCTCCAATCCATTGAATGTATCATAAAGAGGCATATTTAGTGTCTCCGGCAGATAAAAGGCAAACATCCCACCTAAAATCCCGCATACCGCAAACACTCCAAAAGGCAACCAACTACCTAAAACGACCACAAAAGGCGCCAAAATCGCCCCCATTTGCGCGGCTTGTGTCGCACTCCCTAGCGCTGCGTTCCTCACCACCGTAGGAAACAACTCCGATGTGTAAATAAACAACAAATTATAAGTTCCCGCCATTCCGAATATCCCTAAAACACCACACACCAATTTAATTACTTTCCACACCCCTATATTACCCATAAAACTCCCCAGCAAACAAAAGAATCCACTAAACCACATTGTCCCTATTGTCAATGGTTTCCTTCCAAACCTATCCAACAACACTGCAGTTATCGTGAATGCTGGCATCTCTGCGACCGCATTTAGAAGCACGTTCATGTAGAGGTTGGTTTCGAGGTTTGTAACGTTTAAGCTAAGACCATAATACACCACCGAGGCTAAGAAGTTAAGAGCTATCGCAAGAAATAACCTAATACGTGTAACTGGGTAGCGAATCACATCAATGATGGATCCAACTTGTGCATCCTTGTTTTCCACGTAGCTAATTAGGTTATATTCAAGATCACTTGTTGATTTTTTTGAATTTGATACCTCTTCATCGAGTGCAAGGACAACTCCGTCTGGAAGGTGTTTCCCATTGAAAGAAGCAATGGTGGACATGAGTGTAGTCGCTTCGTTTATTCTCCCTCGAACAAGGTACCATCTTGGGGACTCAGAGAGGAAGGGAAGGACTAGGATTATGTATAGGATAGAAGGGATGGAGGAAACAATGTAGAGTGTTCGCCATGTTTGGAAGGTGTAGGCGATGCCGGAGAGAATTGCTATGCCGCTCGAGAAGAAGTAGAAGGTGGACATTCCTGCCATGCCGCGTTTTGATGGGCCAATGGGCTCGGTGGCAAGGACGAAGGCGCAAAGGCCAACACCACCAGTGCTGAAACCGGTGAGGAGGCGGAGGAGGACATAGATCCAATAGTTAGGGGAGAATGCTGTTAAGCAGCCAAAGATGGTGTTTAGGGCACAAACAACTATGAGAGAACCCTTTCTTCCTAGAGATGAATCTGAAAGGTGTCCAAATACTCCAGCTCCTGAAATGACAACATAAAATTCATAAGCTGTTTTATGTCATGATTATTCAGCAATTAGAAAAGCTTGTAATAGTATGTATTATGATTTTTTTTAATAAGTATATATAATTTAAGGATGAAAAAATTAAAAGTAAAAATAAATGAGACCTTCATATGGAACATGACAAATTTATTTGTGACGTAAATTGATTGATATTGGTTCTCATACATAATTAAAAACATGTAGTAGCAAATTGCTTAGGATATAGTATATTTTGCTAACGTAAGTGAGTGTTTGAGAAAATGTTGAAAAGAGAGGGTTGTTAACATTACTTTTCTTCTAATTTATTGTAGAGTGACTATTATTTTGCTAACATTAGTGAGTGTTTGAGAAAATGTTGAAAAGAGAGGGTTGTTAACATTACTTTTCTTCTAATTTATTGTATAGTGACTATTATCTACACTCTCTCTGACACTTACTGTTTTATCGGATAAAACTCATATAAATTTTACATTTTAAAAGTTGACCTCACATAAAATAATGTGAATCACGTAAATTTCACCTAATAAAAAACAAGTGTTATAGAGTACAAAATGAACTTGTTCTTGATATTTCTCTTTGTTGGACCGATAATAGAGACTATAAAGTGAAACATACATTGGCATGATTCCATTCCCCTAAGAAATATTCCTTCACTCTCACATAATATCCCCTCAAGATACCACTACAACCTATATTTTCTACAATATTGGTCAAACTACATTTAAAAATTTCAAAACAGACAGATTGATTGGTGTGCTGAAGGACACTAAAGTACCAACTAGAAGGAAATCCAAAGTTCAACCCTAGAAACTAATATAACCCACTAACATTTTTCTATCAAAAATATAAAACTTGTAACAAATAACACAAAGTTTAGTACACAATATTTTATAACAATACATGCATGTAACCATATTTAATAATATCTACAAGTTAATTAAAATAGATTATCAATTTCTAACGTCAATATAAAACTATAAGTATAGAGGCAAGTTTATAGTTTGAATTTTACATGCATATCCCAATCTAAAACCAAAACATTAATCACTATATAGTACATGGTGCATATTTTTAGTTTAACTTATAATATCTTCGTTATGATCATTAGAGTATATAGTAAGATAAAACAAAACCCCTAGTAACATTTTATCCCCGTTATGTCTAATATGAATTGTTAGTCGACACACAAGTTTCATGGATATATACAAACAGAAATATAGAAATACACAATGGATCGCCTACGCAACTGTTTTATTAGTATTAATATCATTATCATTAGTATCTAATTACATTATTTTGCCTCAAAAGTTGTTGTCCACTAGTTCTTGGAAATTTTGGAACCAAATTAGAACCCCGTGGAACTGGTAAACTAATTAAATTACTAGAAATTAATCAATCGAACTAGAAAGCCGACAAAGAGAAAGTGAAAGGTATGCTGTGGTCCTTTTCTCTTTCAGGTTTGTTAGACTTTAGTACTTCCCTCAAGTTGCACGTCCCTTATCACAAAAATTTGATGTCTTGTAAAATATAATATAGAAAAGATTTTCTAGAAATGGACTGTGTGGAGAGAATGAAAAAGAATTTACGTATTTTATTCAAACTAAAATGAAAAGATGAAAATTTATTTAAGAAATTAAAAAGTTGTATATTTTTTTGGTATATAGCAAAGTTGTACATGTCAGTCACGCTTGTCGCATGGCTCATCATCTTTTTTCTTTTCTTTATTCTTTATCTTTATCTATATCTATGTTCTCACCTTAAAGAAAATTATGAATACATTATTTATTCTAATGATAGTCTATAAACTATTCACAACTAGCTATTGATATTCTTACATAAAAAAACAAAGCTAGCTACTGATAATTTTAAAAATAAACTTTTAGCCCGTATAAGGACAAAATCTCGAGTTAAGATTGCGAGATTTCTTTAATAAAATAAAAAAGTTCAACATTTTTTCCATTCTTCAACAAACGACAGTTGTTGAAAACTTTAATTATACAAACACTAATTATCTTCTTTTTTATATAAGAAAAAAAAAAAGTCATTTGTCTTTTACAAATATATCTATTCCTCAACTATTTTTTTAAACATTGTCTACGTAAACTTGAAAATCCTCTATTGGTTGAGTTAAATGCAGCCTCCCTTACGATAAACTATAAGAATTGAGATATGCAGTGTAACTAGTTTACACTTACACTAGTTAAAATTGACCTCTAATGAAAATTTTGCAATTTCAAATGTACTTATGTAAAATAAATTTATGCGACAATATATATGATGAATGTCCTTCGATGTAGGTATAAAGCTAATTTACGTTTGTGGACCATCACTAAGTTATGAAATTATTTGTCTCTCCGTGCAATACTTTTTTCATATGATAGTTGGCTGACACAGACATTTGATAACTTTGGTGAATTTAGTGTTTTTTTTATAAAATTTTTAGTGTATTTAGTTGATAAATAAATAATTAAAATAAATTATTTTAATGAGAATGAATAAGTTGGTTAAAAAAGAGATAAAGACAAAGTTAGGAAAATCACTCAACTCAAAGTCATATAAATGGAACCAAAAAATAAATAGTTAATAGAACAATTTTTTGGGTTATGCTAATAAATGCCCTTAGGCACTAGTTAAAAAGTTAAATTTAGTTAAGAACCATACGAAAAAGCACCTAAGGAATTGTACCTAAGTTTTTTTTCTTAAATTTATCATTTTTCACCATTTTCCAATACAATATTTCTTTTTTTATCCTCTTATCCAATGCCTCAAGGGCACTCTTTAGCATTTCCCTATTTTTTTTAATGTAGTTAATAGAATAATTGGATAATATTTTTTTAAAAAAAATAGAACAACCGGATAAGTTTCCTTAAATGAAATTGGAAAAGAAGAAATTCAATAAAAAAATTAACAAATATAGATTCAATAAAAATAACTACTTTGGAAAATAAATGTAATTAATATTTTGATAAATAAAATAAACAAATATTTTATATGTGACACAATTAATATAGGATGATTGAAGTAATTAATATAAAAATATTAGGATATCTTATACATTAAATTGAATTAATGATTAATCTTGAACAAAAAATAAAATTTGAATTAAAGAATAAGCGTAGTTTTTATTTTTTTTAAAGATAAAGAATGAGCTTAGATAGAATGATCATAACCGCTCCCAACTTGATGATTAGTCTTATAGCGGGTCTAAAATTCATATCCAGCTCTAAAGATAATTGGTTAGATTTAGATAGCCTCATAATATTTTCTCCCCGTTTCTCATTTTATCTTTTAATTTCAATAAACAATGAAACAATTATCCCAATCAAAAACAATAATAATCAATCAAAAAAACAAAATGTAGAAGACAAGAGAAAAATGAGTGAACTAACCAATCATACACCCAGCAAAGAAAAGAGCTTGAACAAGTCCAACTTTAAACTTATCACCACAAATCAAACTCCATTCAGACACCGTAGAGGCACCTTCACCAGCGATCCACTGCCACGACGACGACGCCATATCGCAGACGCTTCCACCGGCGGAACATTCCATACCTTCAACACACTTCCAATCAGGTTCCCTATCAGCAAAAATCATAACCATAGTATGAAAAGCTTCCAAAGCCCAAGCAAGACTTGTTAGAATGAAGTGTTTCAGCTGCCATTTTCCAAACTCACCACAGTATTTCTCAAGCATCTCATCGATGCAGATTTTTTCAGTTTCATTGGAAGTTTTTGATGATGGTGGTAAGATCGGTGAGTGGAGATCATCGGAAAGAGATGAGAATGTAGTCGACATCGGTAGTGTTTGGTGTGTTTTGCTTTGGAACGTGGGTTGGCAGAGAGTGTCAGTTCAATCATATATATATAAGACTGGTCCAAGAATTTTGTGAACAAAAATGGATTTGGTCGAAAAGTTAAGAATATTCTCAATTCAAATAGGAAACTATTTTATTTTTTTCAACGATTGTAAATATATATAAACTTTTATCTTTTTCTCCTAAAAAAAAATATATCTTCTTCAAGGACATCGTCATATCGTTAATGTTATTTAAAAAGATGAGAATTTATATTATATTTGGTATATAGTTTTTTTTTTTTAGGGAATATTTAGTATATAGTTTGTTACAATATATAAGTGTAAAATATTTATACTTTATAATTTTAATCAAAATTCAAAAAATTGAAGAAGAAAAAATGGAATATATTAACAACAAGGGTGTTACCCCTTTAGCATTAGGTGTACTAAAGAGGCCACTCCACAAAACCAAGAGTCACAACAATAATTACAGAAACAAAGGTCAGTCGAGGCCGAGACAAAACATAGGGTCCAACCACCAACTCTGAGAACCGTACACAAATGTGGCATTATTAACTTTGAGCCACCAATAGGAATAAAATTTAACTTTGTCTAAAAGTTGTATAATTGGGGTTTAGATGTTATTAAAGAGCCTGCTATTTCGCTCATTTCAGACCAAGCAGACACACAACAGCCAAACTAGCTGAAGAAATGATATGCGCTTCTTCGAATGACTTATGCAATGAATAAACTGAGTAAAATTGGCATAATTGTACTCACAATGGTATGTTTATTATTTGCTCGCACATCTTCCGGGAGGGAAATGCTTGTGCTGATGGCCTAGCCGCTTTGGGGCATGATTTGCATGACACCACGTGGTTCACCTTGTTGCCTCCATCTCTAGGGCAGGATTTTTCCAGGGACAGAAATGGACTGCCGAATTATCGATTCCCTTAGATTTTCTGTTTCTAGTTACTGTATATATTTATTTTCTTCGAGGGTATTGGCCTAGTCCCCCCTCTTTGTATTTTTCCCCTTTTTTTAATAAATACGTATTGGAAAGGCGGCATAGGAAGAGGGTGTCTGTTGGGTGCCAACCTAGTTGGGATGCTTCAGCCACTTCCGGATGCCTCACCTTTCTCTTGGCCTTATCAAAAAAAAATTAACTGAGTAAAATGGTCATTTAGAATACTAGGATCAACCCCAACAACACCCAACCAATGCCTGGTATACTGCAATAAAGAACTAAATACATCACAATGGATGAACAAATGGGATGCTGTTTCATCGTGATCATACCCCGCCACACACTTAGCCGCGTCTTGCTAAAGGATGCCGCACCTGAGAAGATTTGTCTTAGTAGGTAGCCTGTCTTGCAACAATCTCCAAGCCAAAATCGACACTTTCAGGGGGACTTGCTTATGCCAAACAAGATCTCCCAAAGCATCAAAAGAACCAGCGATCTGATTAGTCAGGATCTGATACGCTCCGCTCACAGTGTAGCCATCATGGATGTCAGTCTCCCATTGCCACCTGTCATAACAAAAATAACTTTAATCAAAATCAAAAATTCATAAAAATAATTGCTCGCAATTTATAAATATTAGCGCAATAAAAATGGTGGATAGAAGGCGACGGAGTGACCGTCTAAATGCTAGTTATTATGGAATAGATGAACGTCGTTTTTCATAAAGTTTTGAGTTTGATTAAAAGTTGTTTCAAGAATAATATAACCTAATAATAATAAATATTGTTATAAGGATAATATTGAGATTTTAAATTAATCTAAGGATAATTTTGGCAGTGCAATAAAATTTGTTCCCCTCCTCTCCCCTTCTAAAAATTGAACCAAATACTTCATATTAAAAATCATCCCTCCCCTCCAAAACTCTCGAACCAAACGGACCCTTAGTTCATTTCCTATTTAATTGAAATTATTAACAAAAATTTATTTTTCCAAACAATATTTTCAAATATTTTCCCATAAGTTTTAATGTCATTTATTAAAAAAAAATATTTACTATACTCCCTCCGTCCCAAAATATAAGCAAAATTAGTCAACAAAAGTTAATGCATTTGGTTCAAAATTTGTATCAGATACATCAACTTATGTTGACCCATTTTTGCTTACATTTTGAGACGGATGGAGTACATACTTAAATTTCTTATATAATTATTTACAAAAATGTATCCTTCTAACTAGTTTTTTTTTTTTTTTAAAACCAAATTTTAATATTATTTTTAAAAATTATTTACTATGGACAACAACATTAACCAAGCATTATGCCACCAAGTGGGGTTGGATACATGAATCAAATTACGCCACAATGTTATATCATAAACCATGTTTGGATTCAACAAATTAATCTATAAATATTTCATAATAGTTTTTCTTATAGTTATCATAGATCTTTGTCTACCTCTTATAATTTTACTATCAATCATTTGATATACCCTCTTTACTATAGAATCTACATGTCTTCTTTCTACATGCTCAAACCACCTGAGCTTATATTCCACCATTTATGTATTATAGGTGATACCCCAACTCTCTCTCTCTCTCTCTCTAATGTTGTCATTTCTAATCATATACCATCTAGTCTTACCACACATCCCATGCAACATCCTCATCTTCGCAACACTTACTTTATTCTCGTGTTAGTTCTTAATCTCCCAACAATCTATTCCATACAACATCGTCAATCTGAAAAATGTCCGATATAATTTTCCCTTAAAATTTAGCAGTACTTTTGCAATACATAACATAAGAGACTCTTCTCTAGTTCAACCGCACATATCTTAAATATGATGATTTATATCTGCTTATATTTTTGCATCATTTTTTACTATGGACCCAAGATATTTAAATTGCGTAACATAAGGTATGATATGATCTTCAGTTTTCACCTCTAAGACAAAACTTCTTCATCTTTAGCTAAAATTATATTTCATATACTCTATTTTGCTTCTACTCATGTGGAAGCCATACACCTCTAAGACTTATCTTCATGTCTCCAACCTCCCATTCAATTCCTTCAACGACACTCCAAGTAGGTCTACATCACTTGCAAAAATCATATATCTCGGATAACTCTAAGATGTGTTTCGTAAGTACATCAAAAGTAAACATTTAAGGGCTTAGGGTTGACCCCTTGGTGCAATCGTAGGGTTGACCCTCAGTGACCCCACTTTTCATTCTCACTCTAACCAAAGTTCATTTGTACATATCATTGATAGCTCTAATAAAAGAAATCCTCACTCCTATATCTACTATAAGCAATTTTAACCCTTTTCGTCTCTAGGGATTTCCACAAAATCTCTTTAGGCACTCTATCAAGCGCCTTCCCCAAATCAATGAAAGCTAAGTGTAAGTGTTTTTTATTTGTCTGCTATGGGTCCATCACATTCAAAGTAAGTAGATTGCTTCTAATGTTGACCTCCCATATATAAAACCAAATTGACTATCAGTAACTCGAGTCTCTTTTACTGGTCTATGTTAAATCGCATTTTCCCATACTTTGCGCAACTATGTATATCACCATTGGTCTTATAGATTATATTTTTTTTTTCTATTCATCCAACATTTTCTTTGTCCTCATAGTTTCATTAAAAAAATTGTGAGATACACACAATTCCTTTATCTCCAAGAATTTTCAACATTTCAAAAGGTACATTGTCTAGACAACATGCCTTGTTGTTAGTCTTCCTTTTCAACTCTTATTTTTTGTTGTGTTCTTGAATCCAACATAGTAGTTATAGCTTTGATCCTCCTATATGATGTCTAGTCTAATAGAGTCTAGAAATATCATATATCCTTCATTAAATTGCTTTCATTTGTAAATATGTGTTTGGGTATAGTAATATAAACTTCATTGTTATCAATTCTAAATTTTTTGGGCCAAATTTAAATTTTAATAAATAGGGGTTGATATGCAAATTTCCTATATTGAGGGTCAAATTGTAATTTTTGAAAATTTGTAATATTCAAAAAAATAAATTAGGGGCCAATTATAATTTTTTTTGAAAATTTATAAAGGCATATTTAATAATTTCGAAACATATGGGGACCAACTTGCAAAATTTGAAAAAATAATAAGAATGACGAAATTCTTAGCTTTTAGGTGTCATTTGAAATTCTCTAAATTTAACTTGGACAAAATATTTAATAATTTTATCATTTTAAAAATTCCCCTAGTTAATCATCCAAACAATGAAATTTACTGAAAATGTTTTGAAATCCTTCAAAATATTTCATTACCTCAAAGCATCCTCCATCCAAACACATTCTAAAGTTTTTGGATGAGGTAATTGGAAGGATTTTAAGAATTTAGAATTCTACACAAGTCAAATGATTCGATTAAATTGCCTTTATTTTTAAATATTTTTGTTTGGATAGACTAATAAAAATGTCATCGCTATCATTTTTGGTCTACTTTCAAAGATTTAAATTTTTTTGGCCAAATTTTAAAATAGGAGCCAATTTTCAATTTTAAAAATAGAGGTCATTTTCATTTTTTTTGTAAATTTATTGAGGTTAATATTAAAATTTTGACAAAAGTGAAAAATTTGAAGGAAAAATTCCTAAAATTATAAGAAGGAAAAATTTGAAATTTCAAGCTTTTAAGAGTCATTTGAAATTCTCTAAATTTAACTTAGACAAAATATTTCATAAATTTTCATCATTTTAAAATTCTCAAAATTATCATATAAAAAATGAAATTTACCTAAAAAGATTTGAACTCACTCAAAATATTACCTCAAAATATTCTCCTATCGAAACGTGTACACTCTAAAAGAAATATGATTGTAAATGGCCAACTTATCTTTGCTTGTTAAAGTGAAGTGGAGGCTACTTACACAGTGGCAGATCTCTTCAGGGACCGGCAGGGGCCACGACATCCCCCAGGTTTTGCTTGTATACTATATTAGATGTATTTTATCTATCAAATTATGGCTGTTGCAGCGGATAGGGGGTGCCATAATATGCTAAAGGTAGCGCGTTCGACACCTCTATGGCTTCTCTTTAACATATTTATCTTTTACTTTTACAAACTGTATTAAAAAAAACGTTTTTGATGGGACTCAAACTCACATTCTCTTGCTACTTTCAAGCAATTCATACCACTAGCCCAGTTATTAATTATTGATACTTCTTGAAACCATTTAATATATATTCCATAGAAGTTTGGCACCACAAAAAATTTAAGTCAAGATCCGCCACTGTACTTACAAATCGGAACACATATTGGTATCCTTTTTGGAGAAGAATTTGTTGTTGTTCAAAAATGACGCAGTTACACACAATTTTCCATTTAAGCCATTGGATTAGATTACAACATTGTGAGGTCTTGTGGCACAAAGTCATCCAACGGCCGAAATTAAAACTGTGGGAAAATTTACTGCATGAAGTCCCAATCCATCCTTTTTGCAGGTCGAGTATAATTTGTCCTTGTTGAATATTGTTTGTAGAATGAGATCAGAAAATAAAATTTAAATTGAGAGGAAAACATATGAATACTTTTATGTGTAATAGTTTTCATGTCATTAAAAGAGAATGAAAAAACTCAAAATAATTTTGTCAAAAATATCAAAAACTCAAAATAATTACAAACTTTTTTTATAATCAAATCCAGTTTTTTTTCTATAAAAAAGAAAATATGTTATCCGTAGATATATGAAAATATTCTTGGATACATCTAAATCGCAAATTAACTGTTTAGTGGATACCCACTTAAATATGGAATTGACACATATATCATATTTATCTGGTGGTACGAACAAAATGTTCCATGATGATATTCATTGTCATCCCTAAACACTTTTTTCTTCTTGTCCCATCGAAAAGAACAACATTAATAATCTTTATGTAATTACTCAATTATTTTATTTTATAAAAGATAATATTATTTTATACTTTCAATTAAATAAATAATCTCTACAAAAATTAAATAAATAATCAATGTCCTGAGTCACTATAGAATTTATCATGTATAATACAAATAAAGGTTATCAAATCAAATTCTTATATTTCTAAAATCCAAAAATCAACATGCAGCATGATTTAGAATTGGGGGAATGTGTTCGTCAATATGATGAACGATCAGTTACAGAAGACTTCACGCCAGTACTAACAAGGAAACAAAAACAGAAAATAAAAATTACAACAAGTCTTGGGAAAGCAGCCTACTAAAACCCGTGCTCGGGATGATACTGATGGGAAATAGCAAGCTTTTTCCTTTCTTAGGCCGACTTCCCCTATGCTGCCTTGGGCGGACCACATTTGGACACCCTCTATCCTGCCTTCTCACTCCTTTATTTTTTGGAGGCTTCATCATGGTAAGATGCCCATAGATGAAAATCTTAGAACAAGGGGTTGCATTATTGTGTCGTTTTATAGCTTCTGTTTGAGCACAGATGAAACTTCATATCATCTTTTTCTCCGGTGTCATTTTGCGAAGGATCTTTAGGACTGGATTGGTGCTAAGCTTCATTGTGTTATTGATTGTTCATCGCTAAACAATCTTCTGTCTTGCAGATCCAATAGGTGTTCCTCCCAAGCTTCAAACATCTATTTGGCAGCAGTGGTACACACGCTTCATACTATTTGGTGGACACGGAACTCCTTGTGTTTCTCATCAATTTCGGCCTCAATCCATTCAGCCAAAAACTGTATTCACTCTTTGGTTGCAATGTTCGGGAATGTCTCAAAGGGTAAGTGCTTGCCTTCGGACTTCGCTTTTCTTGATTCATTTCCGGTTTTTCATCATTGTCGTAGGATCAAAGAAATTACTATGGTTTTGTGCAAGCCACCTACTGCTCCTCGGTTGAAGGTTAACACTGATGGATCAGTTATTGGGGGCTATGTGGCTTGTGGGGGGATGTTCAGAGATCACTCAGGTACGTTCTGTGGTGCTTTTACTTGTAACACCGGTTTACAGTCGGTTTTTCATGCTGAGATTCTTGGATTTATTTTGGCTATTCAGTATGCTGCTCAGAAAGTGTAACACCTCAAATATTTAATCAAAGACATTACATCTAATTTATTTTAATTAAGGACTACACGAAATGCAATAAAAATATATATTTCATTCTTTTATTTATATTCAATTTTTCTCCTCTTATTAGGATAATGGCTCTACGTTCAACTTAGCTTAATGCTTTTTGATGACATGTTGTCATTACGTAATCCTTAGGACTTATTTTGATAAATTGATAGAGTTCTCAAGCAATATGAAGTGTTCAGGGGTGTTAAAAGCAAGAAATTTAGAAGAACTGAAGGCAACAAATTGTGACGCGATTGGAAACAGCCGTGGCACGATTTTAGTACCAGATTGCAAGTTTGGCTCTACCTATTTTAATGTGACACGATTGTTGGAGGTTTGTCACCATTATGAAGAAAGATCTAGAAGACTTCTAGGGTTTGCTTAAATCGTGACGCGATTGGAATCTAACGCGGCGCGATTGTTCACTTAAAAATATTTCCTATTTAAGCTGAAGTCAGTTCCAGAAACAGGGGTTACGATTTTGGAGAGCAAAAGTGTGATTTTGAGACCTGAAGACTGCTTGAAGGGCGATTTCATCATCCTTTACTCAGTTCATGTATGTTTTAATTATTTCATTGATTATGCTATTTGTAAACTCGATTATGAGTAGCTAAATCTCTCAGAG
>Ga0228710_1007187_pt1 | contig 16560 bp, 10 predicted proteins | sample MedpolnodulmetaG_FD_177995 | JGI IMG/M metagenome (GOLD analysis project Ga0228710, IMG submission 177995) | Root nodule microbial communities from Medicago polymorpha collected in Santa Monica, California, United States - pink nodules | ecosystem: Host-associated > Plants > Roots > Nodule... | reverse complement strand
TAAGTTTTACAAATGAAGTCAAATCCTCTAAGTCCTTCTTCAGAAGCTTTTAGATCCAATAGAGTTGATTCTTGTTGTTTCATTAAATCAACATATTTTTCTTTTAAATCTTTCAACTCATTGGCTCTCAGTTCAAAATGTGTAAGGAGCTCTTTAAAAGACTCAATAAGTTCTTCTCTGGGAATTTTAGAGTATACCTTATTTTCATCTTCAGATTCAGAGTCAGGTTCAGCTTCTGATGTCAGTGTAGCTACTAACCCCACAGCTACATTTGCTTCATCTTTAGCTTCTTCCTTTTCATACCCAGATTCACTGTCTAAATCTTCACAGGTTGCCATTAAACTCTTTTTAATCTGCTTCCTGAATTTCCTTGAGTTGAAGCATGATTTCTTTGACTTGTCCTTTAACTTTTCCTTCTGAAGATCAGGGAAGTCAGCAATGAAGTGTCCAGACTTCTTACAGTTGAAGCATCCCTTCTGATCTTCTTACAGTTAGAAACTTCCTGTTCTTCTTTGCCAGATACTCAAGCTTGTTGGAAAGTTTACAGAAGAAACTTTACAAGAAACATCACAAGATCAGAGGCCCTTGATGTAAAGTTTCTTTAAAGCTTTTTTTAACCCCCTAAGTCTTATTAAAAAAATATATGTTATTTTACGGTTTCCTAAGCGGTTTTAACTTGAGAAGTTAAAGTAAAGAAACTTTGTAGTTTCTCATCATTACTTTAATTTGAGAAGTTAAAGTAAAGAAACTTTTTAGTTTCTCATCATTACTATCCTTGGAACTTGTCCCAAAAATGAGTTTTGTAATTAAATAATAGGGACTAGCAAATAAAAAGTACTCAAGTGAAGTAAAACGTCATGAAACTTTTTGTGACGTCACATAAATTAAAAGTTACAATAATTTAAAGGGATGAAATGTTGTTCAAAACATAAAATTACAAAGGGTAGTTCAAATGGTAAAATCAGACGTAAGTTTCCCAAGTTGGTTCTTGAAATCATTCAATTTTTCATCAAGGGCCTTGCCGTTGTCTATAAGCGTTGCTATGACTTGTTGGGACATTTTTGACTCCTTGACTTTTTGTATAGCCACGCTAGCCTCTTTCTTCATGTGACCTTCTTTTTCCAGAATGTTGGCTTTCTGAAGCTCCAAGCTCTGGATTTCTGCCTTGTATTTGGCAATAGTAGAATCGAGTTCTGCCACCCTTTGCTGAGGATTTGGAATCTCTTGATGGAAGGCATCCCTGAAAAGTGGCAACTTCAGCCAAGAGTTGGTTGTAATGCAGGGTTTGTTCCTCAAGTTTAGACTGATCAACTTTCTTTTGTTGAAAACCCTGGTTGATACCATCCATGAGGGGCTCCAAAGCCTGAGAAAATTCTCGGAATTTCGAACCGAAAGGAAGCTCGCCCAATTTGTGGAGCAATTCCTTCACTTCAAAGATAATGGTGTCATTTTGTTCGATGGCTTCAAACAAATTTACGCCCGATACCTTGTTTCGAAACTCTGCCAAAAGGTTGTCCTTCGAAGTCTCTGAGGGACCACTGGCAGAAACATCTGGAGATTTTCCGGTGCTTCTAGAGAAAAGGACATCACTCTTTATCGGGAAGTCAAAGGCTTCGAGAGGATTGTCTTTCTCAAGCTGGTCGAGTTCCTCTTGAGTTATGGCCATATTGGTTGGTTGGACATTGGCCATTGGCACATCATCCTTCGATGAAGTATCACCCAGATCGAATGTGCTACACGGGACAACATTGTGTTTTGTGACAATCACAATGTGCTGATCAGAAGAGGCATCAGGGATCAAATTTCCTGCGCTGATTTGACCATCGCCCTTTTTCGATTGGTCCTTCTCCAAGTCTTCAGCATGGGATGTTGGGTGTTGGTCGGGAGGAAGTACTTCGTGATTCAATGGAAATGGGCTTGACTCAACATCAGCTTCTTCCTCAACAATAGGGGATGCAGCCAGAAGATTGGCGGATGAAAGTTGTGCTTGTTGAGACGTATCAGCGTTGCTATGCTCAATACTCTGGTAAGAAAATTGTCTGAGTGTTAGAATGTATTCTTGACATAAGATAAATGACTTTAAGTCCACTCGAATTAAGTTGGTTCGATGATTACCTTGGAGACATTATCACCAACACAAGAATGAGCACTGTTTGGTTTCGAATCTTTGTGACTACGCTTCCTCTTATTGGAAATTGATTTTTCTGGGGATTCTTCGACGGGTGTTGCTTCGGTGGTCGTGCCCAGTGCCTCCTGTTTTCTTTTCTTTCGGCGTTCTTTGCTTTTGGGTGCCTCAGGGGCATCCTCAACAGCCTCGACCGTTTCGGGCAGAACTTCAAGATGGAAAAATATAAACTCCATTGACATTAATGGGTGTCACATAAATAAAGCCTCTATTAGGATCTGTCAAGGGACAATAGACTTACCTTTTCTTCAGTTGATGAATCTCCTGTCCTTTTTGGAGAGGGCTCAAGAGAGGAGGTGATCTTTTTCTTCTCTGACTGAGAAGATTTTTTCTTTTTGGAGGATTTCTCCGATTTCGATTTCGATCGGGCTGGCACACTGACGTCTTCACTTTTCTTTTTGTCCCCCGAGATTAGAGGGACGGCTGCAAGCATGCGAATGAACAGATAAGTAGCATTCTTTCGATGAGTATTGTCCGTTTTTCTTTAAATAATTAAGAAGTTCCTTACCCATTCATATTGGAGACAAGATTCAAATGTGAGACAAAGTGAAATGAAGGTGACCTCTAAACGTGTACAGATTACATCTAGTTGCAGTCACTTTGTCTTTTTCTTTCGTTTTTAATTTTTGTTTCATTCCTAGTAAAGAATCACAAAATAACCATTTTGGATATGGTGGCCTAAAGGCTAAAGCCAGTTCGCCGGTTGGCAGCGACAGAAATTTGATTTTAAAGTGTAGTGCAAAGAGGTATTTACTAGGAGTGAGAGGTGGAAATTTTATTGTGGGAATCTTATCGAAAATTTTATCTCTTAAAGTTCGGGCAGCATAATAAACTGTCCTTTTGGGATGCAAAGGATCATAAACAGTTTGGAAAAAGTTTTGAAAAGCTTGAATTTCTCAGATGTGCGTACCTTTGTTCTGCACAATGTCAAAAGATGATATCAGTTGAGGAAGCAAAATTTCAAGGTTCACTCGATTGGCTTGACGTCTATAATAGTCTTGCCACCATCAGAAGAAGGCCTCAGTACATGCATATGATATGACGGAAGGAAAAGGCTCGAAAATGAGGCGTTGATCTTGAGCTTTGCGCAGAATTGACCTCCACACATGCTCTATCAATGGCTGCCTCAAATCATCTAAACATTTGTACAAAGAGTTAGGCTTTGGTTGAACCAAACCAAACTGTCTGGCTACTTGGTTTGGCTGGTAAGCATATACCCAATAGGGATCACGAGTCGTTGTCCTGCTAGATAGGAACATAGGAGTCAGATAAGCCTGCCATATGAAATTTGTCTCTGCCTCATCCTCGATTGACGTGGCTGGGAATTCCTTTATGAACCAAGCTGGTCCTCGGGCCCGAGTTGTAAATGGGGCCAAAGAAGGGGTAAATACATCACACCCCAAGAACGCTTCGTAAGCAATGGAAAATAACTCTTGCGAGCTTCTATTGCTGTGTCGAAGCATGGCCAGACCTATCCCTTTAGTAGACCTATCCTCATATGCTTTCGTAAAATCGGTAGGAAGAAAAACAACCAGTTTTGTTCTGAAAGTGGCCAAGAGCCACAATTGAAACAACCAAATAGGTCCAGGTATGATCAGACTGCCCCCTGGTTAGTACTCCTTGATGTTGGTCACTGCTTGGTTTAGATTCTCATATAGGGATCCCAATATGAGTTTACTTAAGCAAATATCTCTCCCCTCATGCAGTTGAATGGCTAAGGTCTTAAATCCTTTAGGGACTTGTATGGATATCGAACAAAAAAATTACATGGATAACCAATAAGTTAAGAAGGCAATGTGTTCCTTGTCAGAAACCTTGTCGTTCGTGATAACGCGATGGTCCATTATAAAATTGCCATAAGCAAGTCTAGTGAAGTCAAAAGAGATTTTTGAACCATGGTCGGTTGGATCAAAAGTGTAGCTAGTGGGTTTTAGACCAGTAAGGCCAACAACGTCTAGTAAGGTGGGAGTGAGCATGCCACATTTTAAGTGGAGGCTGCTGGTTGAAGGGTTCCAGAAGTGAAGGGCAGCAATCAACATCTCATTGTGGTATTTGGGTCCTTGCTTAGATAGTTGGACGAGGTCAAAGATACCTATGTCTTTCCAAAATTGACCTTTTTTCTTTTCTACTTTATCTAACCAAGAGATATACTCCTCGTAGTTTTCATGTTTGGGTTCTGTCCTAAATTTGGATTTGAGGACACTGAGGTCATAAGGACCTTTTGTGAAAACTAAAGGAAGATGTTTTTTGGAACTGGGAAAAACAACGCTAAGCTTTTCTTGGTCTTCGCTGTCATCTGGAAATGGTCCTAAAAATGCATGTGGAGAATTAGGGCATGAAATAATTACTTGGGATTTCCAGATTTCTTCCTCGGCTGCCTTGATATCTGGATCTTCCATGAAGTGAGAACTGCCAACCGGAACTTCTTTTGAGAAGTTGATGGGCTCATTGCAAATTGGAATTTGCGAAGAAGATTCTCCTGGGTTTGTCATGATTAGTTGATTAAAACAGGAAATGGTAAGAAATTTCTGTGATTGTTTGAAGTTTGGCTATGGAGGTTTTCTCTTCTGTGATGAAGGAGAAAGAACAGTAAAAAGTTGGTTAAGATAGAAAGTTGAAAGGGAAAGGTAAAACCCTTGTTTTATAGCCTTTGATTTAAGACAAGTGTTAACATCTTATGATGACAGTTTTTTAATGAATAAAAAATGGTAGTTCCTGATGTATGGGACGTGGCCCACTAGTTGTGGTGGGGACACCATAAAGGTTTATTTGAACTGCTTCTTCAGACAGTGACATCATCTCGATTAAAATACCTTTTTCTATCTAAGGTAGAGGTCAAAAACACCTTTTTCTCCACATCAAGGGATAAATAAAAAATGATGTTTCGGGGGGGGGGGGGGATTTGTTAGCCTATATTTTTCAAAAAGAAGATTTAAATGTCGTCAGACTAAGGTTGATCTTACGCCTGAAATAAATGGTGTTATTTTTAGGTACTTAGTCGAAATTGGACTTATTGGAAATACTCGAAGCACGCGTTTTGGTTTGACAGGCAAAATACATCGAAAAACGGTTTGTTTTGGATAGAATCAAGCCAACGGATACATCCAGGAAGCGTGTGTTTGAAATTCGAATTGAACAGATATCTGTTGTTCGATATTAGCAGTTATAGTTTAAAATTCTATGTAGTTAGTTATTTTCTATTAGTATAAATAGTAGTTTCTCGCAAGAGAAAGGGGTCACAATCCAATCATACAAAAAAGTTACACTCAAACTATCCGCATTCAAGAGAGAAACGAGTCACAAGTTGCAATGTATGAATATGTGTACCAATTTACATTCAATCAATGCAATTTAAGTTTATTTTCTTAAGTATCTTTGCAATTTACTTGTTTATTTCAAGCAATACTTTTTACTCATATTTCGAAAGTGATTTCGACGGATTTGACTAGGTTAAATTCGATAATTATCTCCAATATCTTCTTACATTATTGAAGAACAATCATGAATTTCTGGAAAAGTAAAAGCACAACATGTCCTTAAGATTTACTGGTTGATCGTGCAAGTAACTATTTTTAAACCAACGGTTGTTTACCAAAAATCAGTGTAAACACACGTTGACGAGGCAACTGCTTTGGTCAATAAGATCACAGACCAAGGAATTGAACCAAATATGACCACATACAACATTCTTATTGATGGACTATGCAAAGAAGGAAGACTTAGGAACGCACAAGTGATTTTTAAACATTTTTTGATTAAAGGCTATAATTTAACTGTTTGGACATATAGTATTATGATCAATGGTCTTTGTTTAGAGGGCTTATTTGATGAAGCAGTGACCCTGGTGTCAAAAATGGAAGACAATGGTTGCATTCTAGATGCTGTAACTAATGAAACAATTATCCGTGCTCTCTTTAAAAAACGATGAGAATGATAAGGCAGAGAGATTCCACGTGAAATGATTGCTCGAGGTCTACTGTAAGAAAACTACTAGTTAAGATTATTTCTTGTTACTTATTAGGTTACTTTGAATTTTGATGACAACGATTCAATCCTAATTATTCATTTTGATGTTGGCTTAATGGTTACATATGCAAATGATGATCAACTACACAATGACCTCACTATCACCTTAGTTCTAATTTGAAATCGTGTTTTTGTTTTTGAAATAATTTATTTTTGGCTTAATTAATGATGTGGTCCCTTAAGTTATTTGTTAGTTACATTTTAGTCTCATAAGTTATTAATGTTATAATTTGGTTCCTTTAAGTCATCTTCCGTCAACCAAATCAATCCCCACCGTCAAAACCGATAACCCAATGACTAACGTGGATATACATTGCAAGTTGTCATGTCACTGTTCACATGTGCCTATTTAACGTTTTAGAAAAAGACTGATGATGAGGATTTATTTGGCTAACAGATACTAACTTAAGGGACCAAATTGTAACGTTAATAACTTATGAGATCAAAATGTAACCAACAAATAACTTAAGGGACCAAATCATTAATTAAACCTTTATTTTTTCTTTCCATTGTACTGTCATTTTTTCTTCATGTAGTTGTAACTTGGTTTCATAATGATACTTCTTACTGCTAAATTTATTCTTCCTAAGAAGCATAAATTTATTTTATCCTTGAAGGAAAAATACATATGAATAGTTGAGGGGCATAACATTTGCATACTATTCACTTTTACTCTTTAAGCTTTCAAGGTTTGGATCTGTGTTGAACAATCAAACTGTAACTAGATATAATCTACTCCTTCAACATAGACTTCAAAAGTAGTAAATCCAGTAAAGATAATATAGCCTAAACCCATAGAAGTTCCCTGCTACATGATGACTATGCAAGTCTTATGTGAGAATCATTCTATGTTACTCTATTTTAATGTTACTCATTTTTTTCTTCCTGTATTCACAATATGTATGATTTGATTATTAGGTCGCCTCTAAAGAAAGACTCATGTTAAAAAGTTTGATTTAATAGGTAGACTAATTCTTCACAAAGATTATAAACAAATAACAAGCAAAATGATATACAGGATGACATACAAGAACTTAAAGCTTAGAACTTAAAGCTTGAAACCGGTACTTGCAGTAACATTAGATTATTCTATTTTCTTAAATCATTAACGGTGTTGAAGTGTCAGTGTTGTGTCAGACATCGATGTATGTGTTAGTGCTTCATAGTTTGTGGTCAGCTACCTTGATTAAGGTGTGATTTTTTTCTTATGGCTAAAACTAATCCTTACATGAGCTACTACCAATCAAGTAGTGGACATGAAGACGACACTGACACATCGTCACTGGTAATAATTTATGAAAATGAAATAATTAAATTTTACCACATATGTCGGTGCCATTACGTTGTTGGAAAATGACACATATTGGACGCTGGACATACCTTCAATTTGAAGTGTCAATACTAGGATACTGCCCATGTGATTGTGATATCATGCTTGTTGGCGTGATTATGCAGCCAATGGACCCAATCCATCTCTTTTACATTTTGAGGGATTTATATCATTAAGAATTACTATATGATGATTTTTATGTATATTATTTTTTGTTAAAGAAGAACATGTACAATTGTTCACCCTACTTCAACTGACAGTTAGCATATCAAGTTTACTCATAACCTTGACTCGAACAATGTCCATACGAAAAATCCCCTTAGGCGCAATCCAATTGATTTGGGTGAACTTGCTAATGTGTTTTCTGGGTGGCCTAATAATGGTAATGGAATTAAGTAGAAAAGAAGAGCTAGCCGAAAAATCATGGTAGGAATTAGCATATTTTAACCTAAAGAACCTGGAGGTTTTGTATCAAGCTTGTGTATCCATAATACTTTAATGTACATGTTACTGACACTAAAAATGTAAATTGGGAAAGTCACGATCTTTAAACTATTTATATTATGCAACCTCTTCAGAATAGTAATATTTATCTAGCATTTAGCATTCCTTTCTTATATGATGACATTTGATTATAGTTTAAGTTCAAGTATGTTGTCATTTTGGTCTGCTATATCTATGCTGCAGCTGCATAATGTCTAAATCTGAAGAATCAATAGCATAATTGATGATTATAGGCAAATGTTAATAGTTGATATGTTAGGGGGAGAGGGACTTGCTAGTAGCAGAATTCAGGCCCTAAAACTCCTACATAATACTATTCGATGTCCCAATCCCTATTACTGCGCTATTCCTTCGGAGACCTACTTAGTATAATTGATGATTTTAATAATCACTTGCTTAATGTCAAAGCTTTCTGCTGCTTAAACCCACATTTTCTGACCAGCACTGCATCAGACTGGCTTTATCTTAAGTTACACCAATTCTAAATTGACTTATCCCTAAAGAATCAGATTACCTAAGCTGCTGGCAATAACTCAAATTAATACTTCTCTGATATAATTGATGAATTGCTAGCACTTAAAGTACTGGTTGGGAGAAGTTCATCATGTAGATTGTGAGAAACACATAAATGTTGATTTGGTTACACAACAGGAATTGTGACAGCATATAAACTTATCAAGTAGAATCTTACACATCTTTCATTGTGACACTCGAATGCACAGGTTCTCTATAAAAACACCAAAATCATAATGATAGACATCTTCATTTCTTTTTGGAAATGAATAGGATCTCTACTCCAAATACCAAGAATATCTAATTTCTTCAAAAATCAAAGGAATACGCATTTAAGACATTATGACTCCTGGATACTGCAAAATGGGGTGCAATACAGACATAATACAATGGTAGCATTACGTTTTTAAGACCCTTCTTTCACAGATTTTTAGCATGGTTTTTCATTGGTTAAATACATTTTTTTTTTTAAATTTAGTTTTTACTTTTTGAATGATTATGGAGTACAAATATTTTTTTTTCTACTTGGACAAAAAAAGTGGGGTGTGACTATGCATGAACTAGGTGTAAGTAACAACACCCCAACAGAATGAGCCAAAGCCTATATACTTCTAAAATCAGTTTGGCGCTACTCTTTGAAAGAGTAGATTCACAGAACATAGATGTTGAAGATGACAACGATTTGCGGTGGTGTTGTTCTCAGGACCACTATTCTTCTTTGAACCTACAATTAAACCAAGGTGGCACAATCTTCCTTGTGTGTTTCACCAATCCTGTCTCTAACCCTCTCTCCCCAACTATCCATGGCATAACTCCTACGCTCTCTCCCATCTATTACTTGTTGATTTCCATATGCTAATTAATACAATGAACTTATGGATGACCTGTGATCAGTGAATATTAGTATAAATAATTTTAGGATCTATTCTTTGCTTGCATTAATTAGCTTTTACTCGTCGAGCTTGTTCAGAGTCGATGTACAATAACATAAAATGTTACTATAAAAAGAAAGAAAAGTTTTATGAACTGATTTTGTTTTTCTGATGCTACTGTATGTAAAGCTTCACTGCCTAGGGGTTATTCTAAATTGCAAGAAGGAGGATGATCTCCATGTACAGTTCTTCAGCTGCCAAGGTGAAAAAATGTATTGAATGTTGTCAACCAAAAATGTAAGAGAGGGTGATGTTTGCTTAAATTGTATTTTTGTTCGTTGAAAAGAATGCTTGTAATTTTATTTTTATTTGTTAGTAATCTTTTATTTCCCTTTTGTTATGCCTATTAGGGCCTGGCAGTGACGCTATCGAGATTCTTCCCTTTGATGGCCAAGTTATATCATGACTGTCAGTGGGAAGGTCGATTTCCTGCTAGTATCTCTCACAAAAAGTATGCATCTCTAAGCACTAAAGTTACTTGCTTAATGCACAAAGGATTAACATCAATCATTCAAAGGTGAGTTAGAAGTCAATGTAGCAGCAATTTACATAATAGATCTATAGTAAGATAAGATAGTTTGATACAACTTCTATTCTTGTCTTATTATCAGCAGTTTTGAGAATGCTGATTCGAAGACAGTTTCCCAGGGAAGGATCTACGTATGATATTGGTAACATGTCTTTAATTGATGTTAATTCTAAAGAAATAGAATATGGAGCCAAGGGATCAAAGGCCCGTTACTTTCATCACAGTCAATTCCAAATCTGAACTCTTCATTTGCACTTTCATTATTTGTCTTCAGTAGGGACTTAAGGAAATCGGATTCAAGTCTTGGTGGAAGAAAATATTGCTGGTTATTTATTTGAAATTGCTAAAAGCATGTGTTCTTTGCCCTGATGAAAGAAATATTTTATAGCTATGCGGGAAACTTGTATACTTCTTGTATACTTTAGCCTCATTATCTGAATAAAGTTTACACTATTCTGATTTAGCTTGGCTTATCTTTTCTCATTAAAGGTATGTGAGTGCATAACTTAATTTTGACCTTACTGTAAATGAACATCAGAGAATTATAAGGATCCGGTTGTCAAGATGTGCCTTCAGGCAGATCTTCCTGATCAACAGCTTCATCGGTCTCAATGTTAGGTAGTTCACCCAAACGTTGACGAGTTTTCTGGACAATCTCATCAATTTCTTGTTGATTATCATCTTGATAGTCCTTATCAGTTAGTTTCCATAATTTCAATTTATCTGTGTCATACACTTTCTGCATATTTAAAAGGGAACAAAATGCACCACACACTTATGCATAACAGATTCTGCAGGAACCTCATCGTGGTGGAAACTATAAAACAACTCTCTGTTGTCAATCGATTTCCAGCTACCACCTCCCTTTTTTTCTGCTTCATCTGGACGGTAAAACCACTGCCCTGTGATCATCAAGCTTCCATTTAGGGATTGTGTTATGTCCTGTCGAAAAAACATCTCTGGAAATCAGAAAATAGAAAGGTGTATGTATAACTATAGATTTTGTAAAAGAGGATGGAATAGCACCCTATCTGTCCCCCCACATAAAGGAGAAAAGGGGGCTACAAAACCCATAATAATAAGTTTATAATATCAATGCTGATCAATGTGATTCACAACATATGTTGCATTATATAATAACTCAAAAATTTGGAAACATTGTTATCAAAAGCCAAAAAATGAGGACGACCCGGCATGCAAAATACACCACGTGCACATTCCAGGGATTACCAAGAACAAAACAGAGAAGCTGGTCTACAAAGGAATTTAATTATCAAGAAGGCAGCAGCTCAGCACAAACAATCTGAGGCAAAACAGAACCCAGAAATGAAAAGAAAAAAAAACAGCCAGCAAAAACTATACACCACAGCTGCACCTTGCGCCTCCGTCTAATCATTGCCTATTCAAATAGTCCCGTATCCCAACTCCATCCATAATATAACCACGGGCTCCCTTTTAAATGACTAATATTCCACTTCCATGAAAATTCGTTGATCTCATCCACAATATCATCCCAATAATATATCAACCACGGGCAAATTCTTGAAAATCTTCTCGTTATAATTGATTATCACACTTCCACAGTAACAACTTGATACACTAACAATATATCAACAATAAACTTTACAAAAATTAAACACGTAGAATTGTGAAATTTAAAAGTCATATACTTATTATCAAAAAAGGGAATTTACTACTCTTACCCGGTATGTACTTCTAGTTGACAGCATATACGGCAATAAGCAAGGCGTTTCTGATTTTCATGCTATTATAAATTAAAGGAACATAGATACTTGCTTAGTTCTGATTTAGTAACCTCTAATGTAAGGTTTATTAGGAGACAAGCCAATGAAGTTGGCCATAGCTAAGCTAGGGACGCTCCATATCATGCTAGTTTCCGTTCTTTTATTCGAATTCTATCTTGTATCTCAACAATCATTATGAATGAAATGCACTAAATTTACTCTTGTAAAAAAAAAAAAAATCAAACAGCACACCCAGATGATCATTAAATCCATTATCATAAATTAATACTACGTAAGCAGACATCAAGTGTAGTAGAACATCAATGTTCCAAACCAACATATCTTAAAAAAAAAAAAGCGGCATAGTTAAAAAAGAATTGACCTTGATAATTGCGACATACGGCTTTTGATATTTAATCTCAGGCAAAAGAAGAACAGGGTCCTCCTGCAGAAAGAGTAACACCAAGAATAGTAATAAGTTGTAGAATCACATCACACAAACACCAAAAAGTTTAACAACTGAATTTGGCAAAGCCAAATAGTGACAACATGCGAAAAGCAAAAGGAAAAAAGAGGAAGAGATGATTGATTATAAATATTAATATACGAGCGTGTATTGGTTTCCAAGGAAATTGAAGGACTGAATATGCATTTTTATGTCTCTTCCTTTTCCATTTATTCATAACTCTCCCTTGAATTCCGGAAATGCCTGTTTTTCATTGGAGTAATGTCTTTTCGGGATGATTTCGTGGGAATTTTATTCACATTATATAGCACTACTGTAACGTAAATTATTTAATACAACGAGACAAAACATGTAGCTTCTTCTTCTTCAAAAATATAGCATCAATCTAAAAAAATTGTCCAAACTCTTACTTTAAATCATCAATGTATGCAACTTGTCCATTTTTCTACTGATTACTATTTATAATGGAAAATAAAACATTTTATCACATTTGTTATTGGATTCTTCATAGGTCAAACTATTAAAAAGTATTTCGAGTTAAATTGTTTTTTGGATTAGAAAGGAAACCGAACATAATTATTACAACAACGATTTGTCCCGAACAAGCTGGTATAAAGTTAGGTTCACCAGTTTTGTGATTTCAAATCGAACCGAAACTAAGTTTACATAAACCAAATTGTACTTTTTCAAAACAAACGGATTTTTTTGTACTAAACTGTTCCAAATTTCTATGATTAACTTATCGACCAGTGATGAAGAAAGGGAAGAATCTCCAGTTGAAGAAGCTAAAGCCCCATTAGGGTTTCCAGAAACAGTAGTGCTATATAATGCGAATAAAATTCCCACGAAATCATCCCGAAAAGGCATTACTCCAATGAAAAACAGGCATTTCCGGAATTCAAGGGAGAGTTGTGAATAAATGGAAAAGTCAACAACTATCGTGGGGTGGAATAAACGCGTCGGGATAGATCGTGAAAACTGAATTCGCCGTAAGTAGCATTATTGTTTACGTTAATATCTATTTTTTCTGATGCATTGACTAAGTTGTATCTTGACGGTGAATGGAACAACCTATGAGAATATAAACCAAGTACAAGAGACCAAGAATATCTCTACGAACCAACGAAAACATTATGGGTGTAATCCAAGACTATTTCATCAGATATTACCTTGACATAGACATTGATGGCTCAATAATCATGTAGTTTTAAAATAGGTAGATTAAAAGTGGATTTAAGCCTAACTTTTGTTTTTATTTTTGATTTCTGCTCTTTCCCCTACACTTTTCGCTCGCGTTCAGCTGTTTGGACAATTATACCCCTGCGTGAATTAACTCATGCATGTTTATACCCAATGTGAGATAACTCACGTAAGAGTATTTTGGTCCGCGTGAGTTAACTCACGCCAGTTGCATATGTCCAACTGCAATGCAAATTAGAAAACCACAAAAAAGCTGACATTATTTGGTCTGAATTCTTGGTAAGTTGGCCCCAAGAATTTATCACTGTTTTTTTGAGTTCAAAGTCATTCACAAGGTTTTGTATTTAAGAGAAAGAAAGAAAGACATCACTTATATATTTTTCACCATTTACTCTTGCATTCAATGTGAAATTTTAACTCACAATTAATATATTAACATTTCTCCCTGATATATGAGACTCTATGCATTTGTTCCCCGGTAACATAGCCAAATAAGATCAGAGAAGACATGACATAATAAAAAAAGGGGGTTGATGGTGGTTTCTTGAAAAGACATTTTTTTCCCTTCATGAGAAGAGATAAAAAATTTGAAAAAGAAAGAAAGAGAAAAAATATTCAACAAGAGAAATTATAAGGAAAAAAAGAAGTGTTTGCTTTGTCAATGACTATTGTTTAGGGAATATAGTGAGTTATTGATAATTTTACAGGTTAGAGAATTTTGATAAATATTTTACCAAAAAATTAAACTAAATAAAAAAAAATGTCACATTATTTTTGAATTTCTAATAATCAAATATATTCTCAACTCAGCATAATACATATGCAGTTTTCCATAAATCCCACCAAAAACAAAAAATGAAGGAATTTGAAATCATACAGGTTGTATATAAAATATAGAACGATAGCAAAGGACATCCAATAACTAAAATTTACGATAAAAAATTAAACAAATAACATTCTAAAAGTAAAAAAAAACAGTTTATCATATTCTTGGGACTTCCAAGTGAGCCTACGCTGAATCAGATCATCATATTAGGACAACAACAACCATATAAGTGAGATTGATATCACATCTTCACACCAAATCTAAAGACATTAGGTGTATGGGTAATCACACTTATTTGATGTTCAAAATGTACTATCTAATTCAATGTAGAACGTAAACTCACACTTGACACATTAACATATCTTAATCAACCTGCAGGGCCGGACCTTCGGGAGTGCAAAGAGCTCAACCGAACTGGGCCTCCCAAAGTGATGGGCCTCGAGGAAAAAATTATTGCTCAATATCCCCGACCCCACTCAAAAAAATAAATAAACATGTTTCTTGTTTCAATTTCTAAGTAAAAAAATCATGTTCCATGTTTCTATTCTAAGTTTAAAAACACATCTTTAGAAAAATAATTGTTAATTTTGATTTCAGTGGCTAATAATCATTATACGAGTGTTATTTTCAATTTAAATAGAAGATTAATCTTTTTAAAAAATTGTTCTTTTTTTTTACTAGGGGCCTATTTTTACTAGGAGAGTCGAGCCTCCGGTTTCATAGGGACGGCTCTGATCAAGTGTGCTACTATCTACATCTGTAATTATGTGATATAGTCAAATAAAATCAAACGGAAGCACACAATGTTCATGAATGTGGGTGGGAAGTGGGTTAATGGAGGGAGATTTACGTTCCATTCTTTTATGAACAGAGAGAAATGAAACTAGAAAGAAAAAATGAATAAGAAAAAGGGATTTGAATATGAGAGTATATGAAATAGAATGAGTTGTTAGTAATTATAAGAATTTGTTAAAGAAGTTTGAGATAATTGGGTAATTATTTTATCAAAAAAATAGACTTAAAAAAATGGCACATCATTTTAAAATATCTAATAAACATGTATTTTCTCAAACTCAACATAGCACGTCTAAAAATCAAATTTACATTAAAAAATTAAACAAATGGCATCCAAACGCTAACAAAGTAGTTCATCATAATGCTAGGACTAAAAATGGAGCCTACATTGGGTTGGATCAACATAATATGTTAAGATAAATCACACAAGTGAGATTGACACCACATCTTCACTTAAAATTTCTAATAAGTACGTACTTAGCCAATTCAGCATTGCATATCTACAATTTTATTGTGAGATTCCTCCAAAGACCAAAAGTGAAGTAATTTAAAATAATAGATGTTGAATAAAAAATAGAATCAAAGAGAATGACATCTAAAAACTAAAATTGATGATTAAAAAAATTGATCATTGATGCCTAAAACCAACAAAACATTTCATCATAATGTTGTGACTTCTAGGGGAGTCTAAATTAGGTTGGATAATCAAATTAGGTTGTTGAAACAAAGGGTGTTTCACAAGTCACCTATTGAGTTTTGACAATAACAAGGTATTAAAAATCATCAATTGGAGATGCTAAACAATTTGTTCAAGTGTACAGGATCCATAATCAAAGTATTATTCTTAAAGATTCTGATTGAACAAGTTCAAGAGCAAAGGAATTTTATTTGAAGCTAAGAGCGTCTGGAAGAATGCATCTGAAGAAGTGCGTCTGAAGAAGTGCATCTGAAGAAACGGGTCTGAAGAAGAGCTCCTGAAGATACGTCATCAGAAGCAAGGTCATCAGAAGCAATGGTCATCAGAAGCATATCTCGTCAGAAGCTACTTCACCGGAGTTGACAAAGGACAATGTACGAAGTGTACGGCCACGAACTCTGCAACCACCATCTCTGCAATCTTTGTCTCTACAACAAGACAAAGATAATAGTAACATTGCTGCAGACGTTGTTCCTTTAGTAATGGAATGGATTTGAAATTAGTTCTTCATAGGACAACTATCAAATCAGGCAAAAGATCAAGGGTGAAGAATCAAAGCTTCAATTCAAGACAAGTTGATGTAACGACTAAATTCTCAACGTCTCTCAACTCCTCTATAAATAGGGATGAAGACTTAGAGAATAACATCTAGACAACATATACGCATACAAGGCCAATACTCTGCGCAAAACGTCGTAAACAAACATCAACAACTTAGAGAATTCTTTCAATTGTTTATATCTTAGAATTCTTAAGTGTCTAGAAAAACAGAGTCTGTTCTGTTTCATATTGTATTGTGAATACCTCTGATT
>Ga0228710_1007186_pt1 | contig 16561 bp, 9 predicted proteins | sample MedpolnodulmetaG_FD_177995 | JGI IMG/M metagenome (GOLD analysis project Ga0228710, IMG submission 177995) | Root nodule microbial communities from Medicago polymorpha collected in Santa Monica, California, United States - pink nodules | ecosystem: Host-associated > Plants > Roots > Nodule... | reverse complement strand
CTGTTTATGTCCTCCCATGCTCTTGTAGTCTTGTGCTTTTGCTTTTTTTTTAATAGTTTTGGTGTGCTGCAAATGATCGGTAGGCTCTGAGATGCTAACATGTATTCTATCACCCTATATAAATGATGAAATTCATGTTAGTTATTACTAATTTACTATATTGAAGAAGAATAAAAAGTAAAAAAAAAAAATGAACTAATTAGACTACAGAGTGAAATTTATGTTAGTTATCACAATTGCATAGACTACATAGCCAATGAAAGCAAACCAAAGATTTCAAAACCAGATTCGAACCAAACCATCTTTGCAAAGGAATAGTGAAAATAGAACATGTTTAACTTCATAGACAATAAAAATTGTACTCACTTTAAGATGAAGTCCATTGTCAAACTGTTCCAGATAACTTGTAAAAGTGTTTCACTTTGCCTAGCCATAAAAATAAAAAAAATAAAAAAATATATTAACAATAACCAAAACGAAGAAACTTAAGGAAACCCTAGCAAACTCATAACTCATAGGACATAAGTAACAAAAAAGAAAATTGAAAGCTAGAATATACCATATCAAGATCCAAGTTACTTTAGATTCTTATGTAGTTTCTAATACAATTTGAGAAAACAAAAATAATCAAAACCAAATCTGGAAGTGAGATTGACAAACACATAATGTGCAGTTGTACATGTAGAACAATTGGGGTTTCAGCAAAAAAATCAAAACAATAATGAAATATGAAAGGAAGTGAATCTATAAGCCATAAATAGAAAATGAAAGAGATGATGAACTTACCCAATGAAAGCATAAGTTGTGAATCTGAACAAACAATAAAACATTCAACAAAAGAATCAGAATATGAAATAAGAGATGAAAAGCAAGATGAAGCCTTTAACACAAATTTAACGAAGGTGAGGGTATTTACCTTATCATAGCTTGTGGTTATTCATTGCTGTCAAAAACATTCAAAATATGATAAATGAGAAAAACCCAAGCAATATTAAGATTTCATCCCTTGTAGTTGTAGCCAATTGAAGTTTTAAAATTAGAACTGTACAAAAAAAAAAAAAACTGAAATAACATGAACTTTATCCTTATTCAGAATCTACCAACAATACATGTCACCATAACATTGAAATAATAAGGAACCAAACAAAACTGAAAAAGATCTTTTACCTTCTCATCAACGAAAACCATTCCTGCGGAATTCGTCTCGGTCAAGCTTCAGAAACGTCAGTACCTCCCAGATCCTCACAATACAAACCTTGAGTCTCCAAGCCTCCCTCCTTGGAACAATGTCACATATAGTATCAAAAGCCTCCCTCCTTGGATGAATTTGGCAACTCAATCCCACAAAACCATGATTTTATACCAATAAAAAAAGTTCTTACATTTGGAGACGACGAAAGAATCAAAGACAAGTTGAAGCTTTACAAGAAGAATTTTAAAAAAGAGATTTGACCTCAACTACAAATCATGTCTGACCAATTTAATAACCGTAAACGACTAACTGATCTTACAAATAATACAAACATACATGTAACGAAGGTTGACAACGACGACTCTAATTACACCAACTGAAGCCATGTTTGTGACAAACTGAAAATGGACTATCTACAATCTTTCGACAAATGTGAAGAAGCGTTGGAGAAGCTCGTAGCTGACTATCTGAAGATTTGCTGCTATCACCCTTTCCGGACGTTCCACATTCACTAAAGTCAAGCACGCGTCCCATTAAGCTATAAGATATTGTCAAAAGTAAGTTTTATCGGAAATGTTATTTCACTGCATTGTGGTGGAAACCACATATAATACTCATAATTGCAAATGAGATTACAATGCTCTCGTGTTACACGGTGAGAAAAATTATGTTTATTCCTAGCATAATTGCAAATGAGGGACACCAAGAAAAATTACTTATGTTTATTTGCATTGAAAACAAGGGAATCAAGCATAGATAGGGCTAGGACTGTTATCATTAAATTCAACTTTAACAAAGCATTTGAAGTCAACTTAGAATTGTTCATGCTAGGAATGTTATCGCTTCCGGATGCATCTTTAGGTACTACATTAGGAATATCATTTTTCAAAATCTCATGTGCATTTTCATACCTAGCAGCAAGTCTGTCCACCGACTTGTTTTAACAACCTGAAAGCGTCGTAGTTTCTTTCATCTTCTAGGCTCTTGAAAAATCCAAAACCCTGAAAACATGTTTACTGTTTTCAGCAGGTCAAAATTAAAATATATTTCAAGATTATTACAGTAGTTATCCAACAGAACCTAAAGTACCTCAATTTTAATTTCAGGATCGAGGCTACAGAGAAAGGTATTCCTAAACCAAGGAAATGATTTCCATGCAGATGGTGATTCAAAACCTTTCCAGAAAGGTGTTCCACCAAATCTACTAGGAGACGGTCAGTCAGAAACAGTATGAGCATTGATAATAACTCAAGAAAATTTACAAAGTGCCAAAGTCAGAAATATGAATTCTCAGGTGCCCCACAGACAAGAAAACTGTGGAGGCAACTTAAACAATTAGCAATAATACTATTATCTTAAGTTTCGATATCAAAATATTCTGCACAATAAGTTGAGTTACATGCATCCAAAATAAAATGAAAATACTTAATTGATATCAACAAGAAATTAAAGATATTTCATAGTGAGAAAACACAAATTGTGCATTTGAAGAAATTGGACACACAACGGATCCTAAATTCAATCAACCGGACAAGTTGTAAGTCATCTACGGACATGCTTCTTATGTTCCATGGGAGGATCTAGGTTCATGGACAAGGATGGTAGAGGTATATAGCGTACTTCTTCCCATGGCAGAAACCAAGTTTTCAAAACTTCCATAATAAACAAAAGGTATGAAAACATACTATATTCGGAAATTCATATACTAGAGAAGATTATAGCAATGAAGTAGTGAGGGTCCAGAAGCATTCCATACATAAATTTCATAAAGGTTTCTTGAGGTTGAAATACAATATATCAAAGGAATTGCACACACATACACTTTTATCAATAGTGTTGCCAATCACAAATCGCATAAAATAGTGATTTGTTCAAATTCTACTACACTAACTACATGGTTTTATTGTATTGTCTTATTCCAAATCTAAATAAGACAATACAATAATAGTGATTTATTCAATTACTCTTAATTCCAAATGCTAAATATGATACCACGTAGTAGATGATTCGTAACTAGATTTATTCTGCACACTCTGCTGACTCTCATATCCTTGTTGGCTGCAAAAGCTAGTTGTTCCAATCACAGTTAATATGTAACTAGATGATTTGTTCGAGTGTGAACCATCATCCTCAATGCTCATACTACTCCCGCGAGTTTGATACCAATCGTATTGGATAAAATAAGATAACTTTTTTACTAGTTCGGTTTCAAAGGAATCAACATCTTGATGAATGTCGCGGTATCCATATCTTACTATACACCTATATAGTAGAGACCCTGATATAACACCTGCATCACAGCAAATAACAGTTCCACGCATAGTCAAACCACAGAAGCTCAATTGCTTCAAATGCTTCATGAAATTAGAAAAGAAAGAGGTGTGGTACCTACCAGTATCCTAACCAAAGACGAGACCATCAGCAGCAGTGACACCGAGAATGTAGGGATTCTTGAAATACGATATCTTTCTTTCTGGATACAATTCTAGGTAATCAGGACTTCCCGGTGTTCAAGACTATGCAAATTTGTATGCACCATCTTCTTCATGAACGCTACCTCTGAACGCGAACGAAGTGGAGAATGATCAACCGATTTCTTTTATCTGATCTCTCTTCACGTGATTCATCCACAATGGAGAGGATGAACGAAGAGTTGGCACAAATCTGGTGGAGCCAGTTGTTTTGTCAAGATCAAAATGATAATGACTTTGTTTTTATCCCATCGATATTAAAAATGAACAACTTCTAAATGGGTGAAAATTGATAATATTAATGGTAGAATTGATTATGGCATGCTAGGTAGTTTTCGAATAAAATTGACTTTACCTCAAAAATTGATTCTAAGTTAGGATCTGTAGTTTTTGATTCAATAATTGATTTTTACACACAAATTTATTGATCAACTCGCTTTTAATCAAGAATCAAATTTACATTATCAATTCACTCAAAATCAATTATTGTCACAGCAAAAGAAAAACATACACAAAAATGACTAAAATTGATTTTTACACAAATTTATTGATCAACTCACTTTTAGTCAAGAATCTAATTTACATTATCAATTCACTCAAAATCAATTATTGTCACAGCAAAAGAAAAACATACACAAAAATGACTAAGTTATTCCTTTGGGGTGCAGTGAGTAAAGTTTGATTTCTTTATCCCAAAAGAAAAATTACTAGGTATCTTTGGAAGAAAATAAGTTCAAAAGAAAAAGTTTCTTTTAAATAAAAGCAATTTACTAGGGAAAATTTCACCCTATCCCCCTTTCGAAAATAATTTTTTGACCACTTTTGTCATTTGACTTTTTACATATCATTTTTCTTCAAAAAAAAAAAACCTTTTACATTTCATTTATCAATCTCATTTTCGGCCACATTATGAGTTCAGCCCCGAATAACATTTTTTAGTTTTTAAAAATAGGTCAAAAATCATAGGGAAACTCACTGACTCTATTTAGGAAGAATATGCTAGAACAGAATTTCGAATTATTGATTGATCGACAGAGAGTTTAGAACCAATAGTTCATTATCAAATGGATTGTTTCGTTCTAATACTCTATCCGAGTTATCAATATTTATCAAATCTATTCCTATCTAATCGAACCCTATTGGCTCAAATTACAAAGACATTGTTGAGAAAAAGATGACTTTTCACAGAGGAGATAGTTGTTACTATCTGTTCCAATAAAGAATGATTGGTTTAACTGAATAACTAAATAAAATCGATACTTTCTTTCTCGTCATCTCAAGTCAATACGGGGATTTTTCAATTGAGAGAAACACTAACTACCTTTCGCCCAACATGATCACGAACGAAGACAAAGAATTGCGTGGATAGAAGGCCGAAAACAACCCACTTGTCCTGATCGGAACGATAGAAGAAAGAAAGAGAATGGTGGCCCCTTTCGCCCCGGGGCATCGTCAGAGAACTATGTCGGGGACAGGGGGTGAGAACCTTCCGTTGGTTACGCCCTTTTAAGTGTTGGTTACGCCCTTTTAAGTGTTGGTTCTTTCTCATATATGGAGATAGATCCAGATAGATATATTGATAAATTGATATTGCTGATCTAATAGGGCGGAGCCGGCTGAAGGAAGGGCGCTTATGTTGAATGCTGACATTGTCATCCATAGATTTGTGCTGAGACCAAACAATGTGTTGAAAACAACACTGAAATCAAGCAAGCACCATTGCTGTTATTTAAAGCAAAACATACTATAGAGTATAACTAGCTTGAAGGCAAAGGAAAGCATGACTTCGTGTGACATATATATACTTACAGTGTGATAACCCCTCTAATTAGAATAGGTTTTGTACTGTCAGTAGGGATCAAATGCTATCTCCCTCCCCCAATATAGATTTCAAAGCTCTGCCAAGTATGAATGAGGATCCTACAACAATTTTGCACGTCAAAAGAAATGTTTAGATTCCATGTAACAAAATCAGAGTATTTTTATAAACCCAACTATGAAATGTATTATTATTAAAATAATAGCAATAAAACGCATAAACGTGCAGTTATCATGCACAGATCAGTGACAGAATAAAACAAATGGAAGTTTTCATTTTCAACAAGAAAGAAAAAATCAAAGAGAAATAAATAACATCCGAAACATTAAAGAAAAGAAAGAGGCTTACGCTCGAACAGAGCATTTATAGAATAACTAGCAAACAAGACATCGCCTAAAGAGGAGTTTTCTATCACAGTCACGGGGACGAAATTGAGGCGGCGCCGTTATTTTTCTCAATGATGGCCTTGAAAATATCATCCAGGAAACAATTTTAGTGGAAACTTTAGGACAAGATCGCAAATTAATCTCTCTGAGGTGCATGCAGTTTTCTACCACAAGCCTGACACCCTTCTCTGTGACATGATAACAATGTTCCAGATCAAGTTGTAGAAGCCGAGGGAAAATCTTTGAGACTGCATACAGTGCTTCACCATCAATTCTTGAATTTGACAAGTCCAACACCTCCAATTTGGAAGCTTCAATGTTGGTCCAAGGTAGCTTAGCTCGTGGGCAGAAGGCAAATTTTAAATGCCTAATGTTACAACATCTCTTTAATACTTTAACAATACATATGTCATCGCAAGAGCTCAAATCAAGAAGCTGCATATTAGGAAACATAAAAGAAAACATGGTGATGTCTTCATCTTGCAAATATGTATTGTAAGCCAAATGGAGAGACTTCACTTGATGGTATACAACCAAATCCACCACTGATGGTCTTGAACCAATTCCAAGTTGTGTTGACTCCATATGGATCTCAGTCAGCAAAGGACAATTCTTAAGGAGTGCAATTAAGGCTGCATTGTTGAGCTTGTCACAACCATTGAGGTTTATAGACACCAAATCACCAAGAAATACACACAAGTCAATGAAACTTTGAACATTCAAAAATTTTGACACAAAGTTTCCAAGATCTAGATGCTGCAGAGATCGACACCTTGACAAGAGGTAAGAGATCCCAGCATTTGTATGTCCGAAGCATTTGTGGAGGACAAGTTTCCTCAAAGGAAGAGCTTCAAGTGCTAGTAAGCAAAGCAGCTCGTCAGTGATGAGTGAAAAGGAGAAATCAAGACAAGTTAATCCCTTCAAACTCAGCAATGATACAATGAAGTATGAAGTAATATCCTTACGGCATGTAAGAGAGAAAGAATTCAAAGTTGGTCTCTGACAGATTGCAGAAGCAAGACCAGCACGTGTTAGGAAATGGCATTGGAACATAACCACCTCTTGAAGAAAGACACAGTTGATACACAATTGAAAAAAGGAGGAGTCATTTAAGTAGAAATGACCAGAGAGATTAACCTTGCGAAGTTTTGAAAGCTTTTGAGTGAGAAGCTTTAAAGCATTATTATAGTGGTCGTTGTCATCGGGGATGATTATTTTAGGGAAACTGATATCCAATTGTTGGAGGAAAGGGAAAGAATCGGCAATAAAGGATATGTGAGTGTGGTGTAGAGAGCCGATGTTGGAACATGTGAGAGAGGTCAAGGTAGATGATATAGTGGTGTTATTGAGAATAGTATGGAACCCTAACGTGGGGAAGGTGGGGTGGTTGGAGAGGTTGAGAGATGTGAGACGGGAGAGGTAAACAGAACGGGGGATTCGAGAGAGAAGAATGTTTAGGTCACCGCGGAAGCACGAGAGGTCAAGTGAAGTGAGATTTGGGAACCTTTGGAAGAGGCGAGAGAGGGGTGATGGATTGTAGATTAATGTGACGGAATGCATAGAACGGTTTGTGATGTCGAGTAGCTGTTTGGATACAAGGGATAGAATCTCTAAATAACGCTTACCCCTATCATCGTTCTCGTTGTTCAGGAGTTTCGATAACACATATTCCCAGCAATCCTCCGGTAAACCTGCTCCTGCAATTCTTTTTCTCGAACCCATTTCTTTCTTCTCCATAGCCCTAACTCTTCGATTCGATTCAAGTATATTATATAGTATAGTACCTAGCGTTCTGTTTATAAATCGCGGAAAAACAAAACCACCTCAATCCTGTCTGTCACAAATATAATATGTCGCCTTATCTTTTATAACGGGCTGGACTACTGGATATATATGTTCAGTGAACAACAGGAACTTATACCATGCACCCCAGCAATTAATCTTTTTTTTTTTTAAAAAAAATCATTTAACTTTTTACTACTATTTCAATTTGATTTCTTCTCTTCTCCCAGCAAGTTTCGCTCCCACCCAGCCAAACTGACCAAAATACTCGTGCGTTAGTTAACTAGCGCAAGTGTAAAAAAAATGTGACTTAATTTTTACACATGAGTGACTTAAGTCACGCCGCGTGAATTAGGGGGGTTCGCGGTGCGGTTTTGTTCGTTTTTGAGGCTAAACGTCATCCGAACCGCAAGAAAAAAAAGCATGCGGTTTGGTTTGGTTCGGCTGACTTTTAAAATAAAATCCAAACCAAACCAAATCAAACCAATGTGGTTTGGATTGAATCAGTTTGTGCGTTTTTTTTAGACAATACAGTTTTTTGTTTTCAACATTAAAATCGAGTTAAAAAGCTATAATACGACACATTTCAAAAGATGTTTCTCACAATGTTTTAAATTTCATCCTACATTACAATTTTATTTTCACAAAACAATATAGACGAAATTGAAAAGGTGGACAAAAAATAATCCTATAATGTAAAAAATGTAAAAGACTATCATTCTATAAAATTTCAAGTAGCACATAAATACATTTTTTAAATACAAAGCAAAGAAGAAACTTAACAAATGCAAAAATATGTCATTTTATAAAAAATTTCATTGAGTTTCCATGAGTATTGGTCTAAGTGACATAGGTTCAATAAGTGTTTTTCTTATCTTGCGGTTTGGTTCAGTTGATAAGATACAAACCGCAAACCAAACCAAACCATGCGGTTATGTAAAAAAGTGATATGAATACATCCAAACCAAATGCGCTTTTTTGCGGTTTCGATTTGGGTTGGTTCGGTTTGCAGTTTTCCTATTGGATTGGTTCTGTTTTGAACACCCCTAGCGTGAGTTAACTACGTTGGAATTAACACCTGGGTGAGTTAACTCACGCTGGTTTTCAAAATTCAACAGTAGAGTGCCCTTTGAGAAGCCTACTTCATGTGTATACTTTAATTCCAGCGTTTTGGCTTTGGAGAAGCCATAACATGCGTGACTTGTTGCTCATTAATACTTTAATAGTTAATATATAATTGTGTCATCTTACAATAGGTTAGATACATATGTTTTTCACTTCTATATCAGAATACATTATCACAAGTAAATGTGTCTTGCTAATTGTTTTTCACATCTATATCAAAATATGTTATCACAAGTAAACGTGTCTTTTGTTAGCATATGTCTTATGTTATTAAAGTATACACATGAAGCAGACTTCTCAAAAGGCAGTCTACTTTGAATTTTGAAAACCAGCATGAGTTAACCCACGCGGTGTGACTTAAGTCACGCATGTGTAAAAACTAAGTCACGTTTTTTTTACACTTGCGTTAGTTAACTAACGCAGGAGTATTTTGGTCAGTTTGACTAGGTGGGAGCGAAATTTGCTGGGAGAAGAGCATAAATCTTTCAATTTCACCCTACTGCATATTTCATGAATCGACTTATGACACCAAGACAAAGTCCAAACATCAAGCAATCCATTGTTAAGAAAACCGATGAGAGAAGATCAATTGAAGGGACAACTCTAACTATTGCAAAAACATCTGTAAGCTTGAATGAGTATATCTTAAACTTCATCTTTGATTCAATAGTCAAACATTAATTCATTTCACTGGTATCAAAAAAATTAGAAAGAAAATGGCAGAAAAAGCAAAAATCAATAGTATATATAATTAAATAAATAAATGTCTTTTAATTGATTGATTCTTTTTTCTTCTCCCATTGGTCAAATAAAAACTTTGATGCTTATTTTACCATCCCTCAAAAAATATTTTCACGTGAAAACAAAAAAAACAATGGGAGAAGAAAAAAAAATCAATCAATTAAAAGCAGCCACGGATCTATGTATAAGAGATTGGGGGCAACTACCCCTACTACTCTTCCGATTATATTTGTTAGATCTTTGATATTTTAATGATTGACCCCTCTTAAAATACTAGATTGCCCCCATTAAATATAAATTTATACCATAAAAAAGAGTTTCGTTCATGAAATTTATAAAATCAAATGAGTAAATGTATTTGAGATGAAATTTTGAATAATTTTTGCCATATTTTTTAAATATAAAGAACAATTTTCAAGCAGGTATTGCATCTAGAATAGAGGAGTATTATAGCAATTGCTTATGATTTCAAGACATTTGTAATATTTTTTATATCTGAGTCTGTAATTTTATTCTTCCCAAAACATAGCAATTTTAGGGTGTTTTGTTGTAATTCATGAAGAAATCATACAAATCGGCAAAACAAGATATCAGAAGATTTGAAGACCTTGGGAAGATGAAAAAACAAAGATTCAATAGGCCTCAAAAAACGGGAGGAATGTTGTTTCCAAGTTCCAAGACATCTTATATGGAAACAAATACCCAAAAAGACGAAGAAATGGGCATTTCGAGGCCCAGACAACACTCACATGTGCCTAGCACACATTTTTGTGCGCCTGAGCACATGATGAAGCGCCTGACGCCTGAAAATCTACTCACATGCACCTGACACATGGTTCTAGGCACCCGACGCTTGTTCCTTGCGGGCCAAGGCATTGTTTTGTGTCTTTTTGGTGCGAATAGTCCGATCTTTTAGCCCAAGTTCAGGTGAAACTCTCCTTATAAATACCACATTCCTCATTCACAATTTCTCATTTAGAACAAAACGGTTCAAGAGGAAGACAAACACTAGAAGCTTCAAGGAAGAAGTTTCTCTCCTCACTTCAAGTTTCTCTAGGATATGTTTTATTTCTTTTGTAATTTGTCTTTAGTTACCATGAGTAACGAAATCTTTTTAGGCTAGGGTTCTAAGATGAACCTCTATTCTGGTTATTGGATAATTTATTTAATTTAAAGTCTTTATTTAGTTATTTATCTTCATGTTACTAGTTTTACTGTTGCTGCGTAAGATTTGTCTCATTTGAAGCATAACCCTGACTTAGATACTTAGGAAGGTGACATTACCTAATATTGACGTATATATGCTAAAATCAGAAAGTAACTAGTTAATAATTAAGGAAACAGGTGACTTCACGACTTAAACCAACCCAGTAACTCCGCTTTTCTTTCACCTCGATAAGTAGACGCTGATAAGACTGCCCGTTTGTAGAACTAATGAGAGGGAGGGTGTGTTATGTGCTTATAAGATTCATAGATGGGCCGACCTTTAAGAAGATTGAGACTACGTTGATGGGAATTCAGGAAAGCCAACTTAAGTCTATGTTTCGATTACCTCTGAGAGAGTAAGACCCCCACACGTATGTCCGTGTGATCAGCAGGTGCAACTAGACAGCTGGAGGGGAAAATGAGCCCATATCTCTGAGAGAGTAAGGCCCCACACGTAAGGATAAGATGATATCATTGTTCTTCTTTTAAAGAAATCGCTCTCAAGAAAAAATATGTCAAATATATTGGCGATGCAATAAAACTACTCCCTCAGTTTTATTTTAAGGGTCATGCTAACCAATATTTGCATGACATTGATTAATGAAGTTAAAAATAAAAGATAGTATAAACAAAAAATGCAATTTTTTAGACTTTTGATGAATTGATTGTACAATTTCCAATGCCTTCTATATTAAATTCCTTAATCAGCCCTCGTGAGTTTAACTCACTTGATAGAGACAATGCATAATATATGCAAGGTCTAAGGGTTCAAACCCCGACCGCCACAAAAAAATTCCTTAATAAAAGATTCCTTAATTAGTACGCTAAAGAGATTAGTTGCCGTTTCTCTTATTTTAATTGTCACTTTAATATTTTTGTTTTTTATCTCAAAATATTTGACACTTTCAAACACTAACACAATAATTATTATTTTTTCACCGTTTAGTTGGTAGGAATATTACATATTATATGGATGTGTCAAGGTTTGAACCTCAGATACCCCACTTCTCCATATTTATACGTGTGAGTTTTAGCCACTAAACTACTTAACTAAAACAACTTTATTTATTGAATTTCACTTTGCTACTCAAGTAACTACAATTTTTTTTGAAGGAACTCAAGTAACTACAATTAATATAGTTAGTATCACCAGTACTCAACTATAAATCTTCCTTAATTTCTCCGCCCGATTTCTTCATAGAAAAGCTCCCTTCATTTCCATTCTTCTCATCCAATCCAATCCAATCCAATGGCGACCCTTTTCCAAGCTTTGGGAGCTGCTGTTACCCCTTTGTCTCCATCCAATTCCTTTCAATCCAAAGGTTTGTTTTTTCTGCAATTTATCGCTCTTATTTTTGGATAACTTGTTTTTGATGTTGGGTTTCTCTTATAAGTAAATGGGGTTCTTCTATTTTCCACGATAGATGTTGTTTGTTTCATTTTGTAATTGATTTCAGAGAGGAAATGTAGCAGCATTTTTGTTGTCAGATCATCTGATGCAAAGGTGAATCAGGTCGTTTTGAAGTCAGGAGGAGCAACTCGTAAGGGTGGTCAATTGTTGATTCCTAATGCAGTTGCTGTAAGTTATCTTATAACTCTCCACCCCATTCCGCATTTTTCTATAATTGCATGGTGTAATCAAGTTTGAATGAAAATCGTGCTTTTTGTTTGTTTGTTTATAGACACAGGGAAGCAGTTCCGTGGCTTCTGCAGCCTCAAAACCTGGGTATGTCCTCTCCTGCAATCACTTGTTGTTGTGTCAATTTAATCTTTTTTGTTTGTTTGTTTGTTATGTTTATGCTTTTGCCGATTGATTGAACTCTCTGTTGTTACAATGTACATTCATATTTCTGTTACCCATTTCTTCATAAAATTACAATAAAATCTAATATATTTGATCGGGACTAGAATTGACAACCTTTTTAAAAATCAAACACAATAAAATCTACATGCCTTGTATGATTTGCATTTTCACTTCAATTAAGAATGTTTGGAGTGCATGCTTATAGATGAAAGCTAAGCCTTGAAAAGAAGGGAAGGCCAAAACAGTGAAGCGTAGCCTAAACTTCCCTACCTTTTTAGGGGCAAAGAATGTGGGGAACTGTACACTGTTTCATCCCTGCACAACCACATTTTATGCTCTCACAAATGAGATGGAATTAGTTCCAGGATGTAGTTGTAATGTAATTAGTCAATTTAGTTTATCTTTGGCTTGTTTATCAATGTTTCCTCAAAGTATGGAACGGTGCTGTCCATTTTTTTTTCCTTTTCTATTTTATTTTGTGATGAACAAGATGATATTTCCATCTGAAAACAACAATAAATCTCTGAATCGAAGAACAAACATGTTCTATACTATACAGTAGATTATACATACCTTTCTATGTATGCCATACTAACACAAGCTAAATCCATTTGATTCCCATATGTTAGAAATATTTGGAGGATATCTTAATTTAGAAAATATAATGAAATATGGAAACAACTCCTATTTGTTAGAAATATCTATAGGATACATTACATCATTCTAATACACGATAATGATATTGCGAGGTTAATGATATTTCCTACGTATTGTATTTTGTAAAATGTTAGATCTTAAACCCTTCACCTGCTTTCATCAAACAACTTGAGCTCTTGCGGTAATTCATGACATGGCATTCGATCATCTGTGAGTGTGACTAAGTGGCCATGCTTTCAGTCTTCTAAATAAATGTTAAATTTTAGTGCAAGTTAGGTGGGTGGCTTGTGCGTAATCCATGTTTCATGAGCAAAGGGCTTGTGCTTGAGCTGGTATATCAGATATAACACCATCTGTGTGCTTTTTTACCCATTAGCATAAACTATTGGAGTAATTGGTTCATGACTATTCAGTGCTGGCCTTTTTTTCTTTTCTTTTCTGTCCCACTTATTGGTTGCATTGATTGGTTGAAGTTGGTAAAACCTGTGTTGGCATTGTTTTTTTATTGGTTGCATTAATTGAATAGTTATGACCAATAACAACGGGCATTCATCAGATGTGCATTTTGTTCTCAGGCATGAACTTCTCCTTTTTGAAGCCCTGCGTGAAGGTTTGGAAGAAGAAATGGAAAGAGATCCTTGTGTTTGTGTCATGGGCGAAGATGTAGGTCATTATGGAGGATCTTACAAGGTGACTAGAAACCTAGCTGAAAAGTTTGGTGACCTCAGAGTCTTGGACACCCCTATTGCTGAGAACGCCTTCACTGGAATGGGCATTGGAGCTGCTATGACCGGTCTTAGGCCAATCATTGAGGGCATGAACATGGGGTTTCTACTTTTGGCATTTAACCAAATCTCTAACAATTGTGGAATGCTGCATTACACGTCTGGAGGTCAGTTTAAAATACCAGTTGTCATTCGTGGGCCTGGTGGAGTTGGTCGGCAACTTGGAGCAGAACACTCACAGCGTTTGGAGTCTTATTTTCAATCAATCCCTGGTATTCAGATGGTGGCCTGTTCAACACCTTACAACGCCAAGGGCTTGATGAAAGCTGCGATTCGAAGTGACAACCCTGTGATACTTTTTGAGCATGTTTTGCTTTATAACCTCAAGGAAAGAATTCCAGATGAAGAGTATGTATTGTCACTTGAAGAAGCTGAGATGGTTAGGCCTGGTGAGCATGTCACAATATTAACTTATTCAAGGATGAGGTATCATGTCATGCAAGCTGCCAAGACATTAGTGAACAAGGGGTATGACCCTGAAGTAATTGACATCAGGTCTTTGAAACCATTTGATCTTCACACAATAGGGAATTCAATAAAGAAGACGCATCGGGTTCTCATAGTGGAGGAGTGCATGCGGACAGGTGGAATTGGTGCTAGTCTGACAGCTGCCATTACTGAAAATTTCCATGACTATTTGGATGCTCCTATCATATGTTTATCCTCTCAGGATGTGCCGACCCCATATGCCGGAACATTGGAGGAATGGACAGTGGTCCAACCTGCTCAAATTGTGACTGCTGTTGAGCAGCTATGCCAATGATTACTGCAAAAACACACTTAATTGGGATATTTTTCTGGTAAATCTACTGTGTCGGTATTTCCTTCTTTTTCTTTCACTTATGAAGTCTAAACCACCCCAACCTTATATTGGTGTTTAATTTATGATACGGTTTGCATTTTTTTAGATTCGGGTGAGCCCTAGAAGTGGGCAATAATTTGAATGGATGCTGAAGTTGTCTGATATAGGCCTTATTCGTTTTTAGTTCACTTGTATTGTATGGATGTAATAGTTCTAATGAATTTTGAACATGTTCTATCAAATTGTGTTCTAATTCTAATGTCTCGTGTCTGTTTAATACCTTTTTATAGCTGACTGTTTATATTATATACAAAAGACTACTTAGTGATGATTGATAACTGAAGTACTGTTGAGGGGTGGGGATTCTCTCACATGAAATTTAGTGATTTTTTATATAAATTTTCACATGGTAAATTTGATGTTGTGAAAATAATGTATTTATTTTTAGTATTTAATTCATATATATTGTGATTGTAATTTTTTTTTATAGCATCAATTGTCATATGATTAAAAAAAATGTTTCACTTTAATGGATGAAGTCACACTTATGATTGGTTGTGATTTGTTGATTATGTAAACAATTTTCAACTGAAAATGCATTTATAGATGTTGCATCGTATCTTTGGATTTGGAGGGAACTGGTATGAACGAGTTCATGTGTTAGGATAATCCTCATAGATTAACACTGCAAAACAATTGATTAAGATCTTCCTTGTTAATCAAATAAATGATTAGAAAGATAGCAAGATAATGTGAGCGGAATATGAAGCAATTGCTAAGCAAAAATTGGCAAAGATGGTTTATGACTACTATGAATCAGGGGCAGAAGATCAGCGGATTTTGTAAGATAACTGAAATGCATTCTCAAATCTACAAACTTTTTTTATTTGTTTTCCATTTTCCCTTTAACCTTCTACCTTGTGCGTTCTATTTCAATATATATTTTTACTGAAAGTAAGTTCAAGCCGCCAATTCTTATAGACGTAAGCAAGATAGATTTGATGACAACTGTACTATCATGATTGCTCCAACAGCAATGCAAAAGATGGCTCATCCTGAATGTATGCCATAAAAATCATTGGTCTAAGCGTACATTATGTATTCCAATACAAGAATTCTAACTGTTTCTTTATAATGTAGAGGTAGAAGTCCTTGTTTCTATATTTTTTCCAATAGAACTTTATTTACTTTTACTGCAATTGAGGGAAACTTCTAAACTAAAACAAATAATGCGATTTTGTGTGGGAGAATATGCTACTGCTAGGGCAGCATCAGCAGCGGGCACAATCATGGTTTTGTTTCCATCATATTTGTTCTCTACTTTGGTTTTGTTCCCATGTAATTGACATATTTGACTCATTCCAATCCTCCATGCATTAGTTCTGCTGATTGAGCTTCTGGCTGATTGTGGTGAAATTGGCTCAAAATTGATGTTGAGGTTCTGGAAGAAAATCGTGGCACGATTTAGGAAATATATTTTAAAATAGAATTTCATATTTGATGAGATAAGTTTTCTACAATAAGAATGTTAACATTAGTTTTTCATATTTGAGGACATTAGTTATCATTCAATATTAACTTTATTTCTAAATTTTTATTTGAGGAGATTAGTTTGTTCTTCAACCTCGGTGAACTAGGGATCTCTATTATAAACATTTGCCTTATTTTTTTTGAAAAGTACACTTGGCATCTTCATATTTCTCATATCATTTAATGTTTTCTTATCATCCAATCAAAATTGATTATGACACATTTATTTTATATCAACCAATAAAAAAAGGATTATGACTC
>Ga0228710_1007184_pt1 | contig 16567 bp, 16 predicted proteins | sample MedpolnodulmetaG_FD_177995 | JGI IMG/M metagenome (GOLD analysis project Ga0228710, IMG submission 177995) | Root nodule microbial communities from Medicago polymorpha collected in Santa Monica, California, United States - pink nodules | ecosystem: Host-associated > Plants > Roots > Nodule... | reverse complement strand
TATATATTTGATTGACAATTCATGTAAGTTATAAACGTTTTGGTTTTGGTTTATGCCGTCATCATCTATTACAAAAACGTCTATGTGACAAACAGGGGATGGTGTGGCAATATGTGACGTGGCAGACGACGCTGATGTGTCGTTCCATATGCTGAGTCACAAAGTTAAAGGGACCAAAATCAAAAAACAAAATTCACAGAAGGACCAAACCCAAAAATGCATAGAAAACTTCACCTTCTTGTTTCATTTCCTCTTCTTCATGATCTATGGGATGTCATCGTCATCATCATATACAGCCCACACCTGGTTCTCACCAAAAGAATCTTGATTCTTTTGGTGAGATCCTAGTGTGGGCTATATATGAGATTCTTTGGTGAGAATCAGATGTGGGATGTATATGATGATGAGGATGGCAACCCATAGATCATGAAGAATAGAAAATAAAGGAAGAAGTTGAAGTTTTCTATAAAATTTTAAGTTACCACTCTGCGAATTTTATTTTTTGAATTTGGTCCCTCTAACTGTGTGACACATCATCCTCTATTTGCCACATAGACGTTTTGTAACAGATGACGGCAGGGACCAGAACTAAAATGTTTATAACTTACCGAGGCTGTTTTAGAACAAAAAAAGATACATGGAGGAAAATAAAAAACACGCAAACTTACATGAACGATTTACATATTTAAGCCTAAATTTAAAATAAGGGTGCATAAATTATAGATTTTTTCAGGAAAAAATTATAAAAAAAAAAAGGACCAATTTTGTCATTTTTAAGTGTTTTTTAGAATTTTTAAAAAAAGTCATTTGATCAAAAAAATGAAACTAACTCTAAAATAAGAAGCTATTAGGATTAGTGTTTGATTTACATGCCTAATAGAGTAATTTGTACCTTTGTATTGGTTATTTATTCCATTGGGTAATCATTGTAGTATAATCATTATGACTTAAAAATAATACACATGAACAAGTCAAAAAAAAAAAATTATAAAAGTTATTTTTATGGGTAATAAACAAATAGGACTAGTTTCAGATTTTTTTAAAAATCTCTAGTAAAAAAATCTCCAAATTTTTGTAACACATTCTTTTTTTTAATCTGAAACAAACAAACAATAAATTGGATGTATTGAATCCAATCCATTAACCAATTTTTCACTTGCTGGATGGATTTGATGGGGTGGCCCACAAGAAGGTGGTTTTTCAAGAAGTCCACTAATCCTCCATTCAGAGGGCAGATTTTAAGGTAAAATCCCCTGAACCAAAAGTCAAATTGGCCATCCCTATGAAAACATATTCATCTGATCAAGAAATTATAAAAAACAGTAAATAGCATCAAAACAGCAAAACCATGGTAGAAATGGGCAGTGTATAGGGTTAAGGGACCCAAAATGGGCAATTGCCCTTAAATATCTTCAAAAATTATTCAAGAATTCCTATAAAATACAACAATGACATGGCTGCTGCCATATTTAAATTATTACCAGTCACCAATTACACAATCTAAAAAAATAAATCAGGATAAAGAAAAGCTATAATACAATGAGCTTCAGCCTCCGAACACATCTAACTACTCGGATCCTCTTTCTCTTCTGAACCATTTGCTCTCCGCATGTCGTCATCTATAAATGGCTGCGCATTCAGACCAAATGCAGCAGGATACTTTGCGAGCAAAATGGAAGAAGCAGGGAGTGATGAGAAACCAGACTGTATTGTGTTCCCATCACTACAGCCCATATAAGGAGCATTGAAATCCGGAAGTGGTGAGAATGCAGGTTGTACTGTGCTCCCATGACCAGAACTCATGATGGGGGCATTGAAATCAATGCCCCGGAAATCATTGTCATAAACCTTCAGCTTCGCTGATTTTGTACCAGCATTATCATGGGTACCATTTTCTTCATTTCCCTTGGCAGTTGAATTAGGCTTCAGGGAAGGAATGGTTAGTACCTTACCGAATATTTTCACATTGGGTGTATCTTCTGAATTTGGCAAACACTGCAGGCTTTTGTGATGATTGTGTTGTTCAACCTTTTGTGACAAAAGCGGCAACTCGGTTGCTGAACTGCTGCAGCTCATATTCACACTGAATCTTGTGACAGGACCCTCTGACAAACCTGCGAATTGAGGTTTCTCAAGGCATGGTTCGGGCTCATTTTCAGCATCAGCACTCAATCTTGAACAAGATGCTTCCACATGTGATAGTGAAGTATTCATCATAGTTCTTGAATCTTGGACGTTGTCTTCCAATTCAATTACAACATCTGTACCAGCTTCATCTCTATCAACTCGACATACAGTTGAAGCCTCCAATTCATCTCCCTGAAGCCCAGAAGAAACATCAGAAACCAGTCTACCCTCAGCAGCAGAATTAGAGCAGCATGGTTCAATTGTCCCCATATCAGACACCAATTCTGTAACAGCACCTCCCCCTTGACTCGGCTTATCTTTTCCAATTTCTGTGCTATCCGAGATAACTATAGCACTCTGGTGCTGGACAGTACCAGGCCCATCAAAACTGCACAAGACACCTGCATTACCATCCGTGCCAAGTTTAGATTCACCACCAATCACAGATTCATTGGAAACGATATTCACATCTCCATTGTCTACTTTCCCGTTGACTACCTGTGATTCATCTAAGTTGGCTGACAGGTTCCTGGCTTCCAAAGGATTAGATTCATTATGAAGCATGTTCTTATCAGATGTTGGCTGGTCAACACCTGCTTTAGTGCCTGTTGTATCAGAGCCATTGTCTGAACCTGTCTCTGCAATGCATGCATTATCTGCATCGCTCCTGCAACCATCAGCATCATCATCTTCCGGAGATCCAACAATTTCCGCTCTCTGACCCATGAGATCCATTCCAATGCGTTTGTGAGTCTTGCAAAAAAATGCTCTGCACTGGAATTGGGATCTTGTTCCGACACACTGAGCAATCATTGTAAAATCCTTACCGAAAGATGACAAAGCATGAAGAAATGCTGCCTTCTCCACATCTGTCCAATCAGTAAGTTCCATTTCACCGCAGCTCTCGTCGGAACAACTTTCAGGATCAATACTTTGAGTCATGACTGGCATCGGAGGTTGCTTGCATATGGCCCTCGCTTTCCCCGACTTCCTGACCCTTTTGCCTTTCACGGGATCAGCTGAACTAGTTATGGAGGAACTCACTGCCTCGGGTAAATGAAAACCACCACATATACTAGCCAATACATCAGCAGCTGCATTAGTCTCTCTTTCCTCTTGAATAATAGCATGACTGTTTGGCTTCTCTGCAATGATTTTGTCTCCCTTTGACATGGCCTTATTATCATAGCCCCTCCATAGGGAACGTCCTGAACGCATTTTCCGATTAAGCGCAATGCCATCTGCCGTCACTGAAGCTGCTCTCAAAACTTCAAGCGAAGAAGTGTTCGCTTCAGAATTCCATTTCATACTTGACGGTATCAGGTCAGTTTTCGCGTTAAAAGACTTCCCTGGCTTGTCATCGTCCTTTTTCTTGATTTTTTCAAAACAAACAGACTTGTGATTTTTGTAGTAGAACTCAACACAATCCGCTGTTGTCTTGTGGTCAAGGAAAGTAGAAATTTTTCGAAAATCTTTTCCAAAGGCAGCAAATTTCTCCAAGAAAACCTCTTTCTCTTCTAAAGTCCAAGGGTTTATCATGGCCCTTTCTTTCTCAATAGCCAGAGGATCTTCAACCATCCCATTACTAGATAAAAACATTGAATTCATTTTTTCTTTTTGATCCAAAATTAATGCTGGCATCTTCAAGGTGCTTCTGTGAATGTCATGTTTGGATTCTGAGAGTAGTTGGCTTGTATAATTGATCATCTCAGATGTTGGAACCAATCTTAGTTTGTTACCTGCTGCAAAATAGACAAAAGAGTACATTTATCAGCACAAAACAAACCTAAATTAGAACAGAGTTACTATCAAAAATGTAAATGCCACAGTTCATTAAATAAACAAGTAGTCAATAGCAGAACCCAGCACAGAGCAGCACAAAACAAACCTAAATTAGAACATAGCTACTATAAAATGTAAATGTCTCAATTCATCAAATAAACAAGTAGTCAATAGCAGAACCCAGCAAAGAGCAGCACAAAACAAACCTAAATTAGGACACAGCTACTGTGAAACCTAGATTTAGAATTAATGTTCCTCCTAAAATGAAGTTATTAAATAGCAGTTATAGTAGCACTGTAGTTCTATAAATGTTCTACTTTCCTTGACCACAAGACAACAGCGGACTGTGTTGAATTCTACTACAAAATCACAAGTCTGATGGTTTTGAGAAAATTAAGAAAAAAGATAACAAGCTAGGGAAGTTTTTGAAAGCCAAAACTGACTTGATGGTGTCAGGTATAAAATGGAATTCTGTAGGGAACACTTCTTCACTTGATATTTTGAGTGCAGCTCAGTGATGGCATATGACATTGCATGTAATCGGAAAATGTGTTCAGGACGTGCCCTATGGAGGGGATATGATAATAAGGCCGTGTCAAAGGGGGTCAGCATCATTACATAGAAGCCAAACAGTGTTGACATTATTCGAGATGAAAAAGCGACTGTTGCAGCTGGTGTATTGACTAGTATATGCGGTGGTTGTCTTTTGTCCGAGGCAACAAGTTCCAGCATAACTAGTTCAGCTGTTCATGTGAGAGGTAAAAGGGTCGGGAAGTCTGTGAAAGCGAGATCTATATGCAAACAACCTTTGATGCCGGTCATTACTCAGGATACTGACCAAGAAACTTGTTCCGACAAGAGCTGTGGTGAACAAGAGCTTACTGATTGGACAGATGTGGAGAAGGCAGCATTTCTTCATGCTTTATCATCTTAGGGTAAGGATTTTGCAATAATTGCACAGTTTTTCGGAACAAGATCCCAATACCAGTGCAGAGTATTTTTTAGCAAGACTCAAAAATGCATTGAATGGATCTCATGGGTCAAAGAGGTGAAATTGATGGATCTCATGGGTCAAAGAGGTGAAATTGATGGATCACCGGAGGATGATGATGTGGATGGTGGCAGGAGCAATGTAGATAATGCATGCATTGCAGAGACAGGTTCAGTCAATGGGTCTGATACATCAGGAACCTGTGGAAGCCAGGAATCTGTCAGCTGACTTAGATGAATCAGAGGAAATTAATGGGAAAGATAAGAACCTGTATCAGCTAGGAATCTAATCCTGTGGAAGCCAGGAACCTGTCAGCTGACTTAGATGAATCAGAGGAAATTAATGGGAAAGTAGATCATGAAGATGTAATATGGTTTCTAATGCATCTGTAATTGGTGGTGAGTTTAAACTGAGCACGGATGGTAATGTAGGTATCTTGTACAGTTCTGATAGGTCTGGTTCTCTCCGGGACCAAGCTATGGTTATGTCGGATAGCATAGAAAACGGAAAAGAGATCAACATCAGAAGTTCAGGAACTTTCTCTGCCACCATCAGAATTCTCCCGCAACTTTTTAGGTAACCATCATAATTTGTTCCTTTCACTATAATTTGTTTTGTTAACTACAATTTAAGTACTAGTCTTATCAGTTCAATTCTAGGATTTTGTTATTTCATGATAATCTTCATTGATGACTTTTCAAGATGCACTTAACTCTATTTAATGAAAAATCAATCTTAATTGTTTGAAATATTTAAGAATTTTTACATTCAAATTTCTACCAAGTTTGGTCTCTTAATTCATTTTGAGTAATAATGTAAGGAATATTTTTCTAACTCATTCAAATCTGTTACTTCATCTAAATGTACGATTATTGCTTTAGTTGTCCACACAACCACAACAGAATGATATTAAGGAAAAAATCATCACCATCTTCTTAACACCACCACTCATACCTTGTTAATTTAAATTAATTTCCCTTTAAAATTACTACCGAGCTTAATGTTGTGAGATGTTTTTGTGAATCTAGAATTCAGGATCCCAAGAGGGTATGACCAGTAAGATGGCACCAGGGCACTGTACATATAGGCTAAGGGCACATGAACCGCAACAAGGAAGACCAAAAACAGGAGAAGAAATGTGAACAACAAACGAGAAACAGTAAGAACACAGTAAGAAGTCGTAGCAAAACGAGCTTGGATACACACTGAGATAGAACACAGTAATAAGAGCAAACCCGAATGAAGAGAAACTGAACAAAACAGTTTCTATGTGTTAATCTCGTATAGCGGCACGGATTGGCCGACGCTAAAACGGAAAGCTGCTATTCTGATATTTTTTTATATTCATTAATAATTACTACTTAATGCTATATTCTAAGTCATCTTTACTGTATATATACAGAATTATATTTTTTCCCATTTCAGTTTTATATTTATTAGATTAGATATGTTAGTATTTTGAAAGTATTTTTGTCTCTGATTAAATTTGCAGTTTTTTCTACACTGTTTTAGTCGGGAAATGTCTGTCCAATTGGTTGGCCCATATATCATTGGGTTTTCACCTAGGTAGTCAGTAGCAGCAGTTCACAGCGCAATAACGCCGGAGCATGGCAGCGCACTGACTGGCTGCAGCGATAGGGTCTGGTGCAGCACCTATTAAGGTCGCGGCTGTTTTGTGTCTGCGGGTCACCAGAACGCTGAGTGCATTGTGCTTTTGAAATGTGGAAGTGATTTTGTTAAGAAAACCCCAGAGTACTATTAAATTTTTTAGACATGAGAACTCCTTTTCCTGTGAACTCTTCCGGTGCAAGAACATCATAATTTCCAGACTTCTCTTCCATAATCTGCAAGCCAGCTCTGCTAACCAGCCACCGCGCAGCCCACCATCTATTGTTTCCTCCTTTCATTTTTTCTTTACTTTGTTGTTTGTACTCTGTTATGATATTGTTTCATTCCCTCCATTTGTTCCATTTCTTCTTCTGTTTCCTCTTTTTCTATTCCCATGCTAGAACATTCATTTAAGTTTTGTTGGTATTTAATGTATGTTTTGACCAAGACTCGTGGATTTTTATTTCTATTTATAAATGTTTCGTAAGTTTTGAGTAATTTGTTTAATTTTACATTGAATCTATATTTATAGTCTTATTCATGCAATTTGTCCAAAAAATTATCATAGTGGCAATCCCGATATCCCACTTTCGGGGTCAGCCTCTTCGCGCCGCTATCCGGGATTGGCTACCTACGTTTTTACACTTTTATACCCATGGGAATATTTTTAGATATTAGGAAATATATGGCCCATTGTTTGGTTTATTGTAGACCATTATGTGAAACAAACCCTAAAACTGAGATGTCCACTCCCTAAACCCTAAAACGAAACTCATCTTCTCCAAAAGGTATGCAGCCTCTTCTCTGCTGCCACCCAATTGTTTCTGCCGCGCACTGCATCTTTTAGTCATCAGCCTTTCTCTCTTCCTATATCTTTTTTTTTCTTTCTTTCATGTGTCTTTTTTGTTTCTTCTCGACATGTGAGGGTAATAGCTGGAAAACGGATGATTGTGGCCGGGAAAGTGAAAATGGAAGATTGTGGCCTTCCTAACGAAGATGCGGCTGCGAAAGGGCTATTCAGCTGTGATTTTTCTGCGATTCATGGCTGTGAACACCACAACTGTTGAACGCATATATCTGGTCAAAAGTATCGCACCATAGGTCCTTTCCGCTCCACAATTGCGCCGTTATCTACAACACAACCTCAAGCCTAACACTATTGTGCTTGTTGTGTGATATAAATGGTAAGCGGCCCGAGATAGAATTTGATACTATACTTGGTTTAATATTGGGTCTAACTCATTCGCCACTATTAACAACACAACCTCAAGCCTAACACTATTGTGCTTGTTGTGTGATATAAATGGTAGGCGGCCTGAGATAGAATTTGATACTATACTAGGTTTATATTGGGTCTAACTCATTCTTATAAAACAGGCTTGTGAGGTGAAGGTTGTCTCTCTTTATAAACTTTATAGAGGCCATTTCTCTATTCGATGTGGGATGTGGGTCTTTTCAATTATAAACAAGGGTAGAGCACGAGAGAAACAGTACACACTCGCATAAGCTGCGCCGTCTTCTTTTCTTTATTTTACCGGTCTCTCACATATCTCATAAAAGAATAAATTTTGTTGATGAAAAGGATGTGTGAAATTAATGAGCCATAAATCCATGTAGTTCACAAAATGGGACGTTAAAAAACATTTTTATCTTATAGTAACTCAAGGAGCTAATTATTGATTCTCCAGGATTCTAAATTAACACGAAAAACTTTCAAAAGGGTTCTGGAAAATTACGTTCTCTGGCTTAGGGAGTAAAGTACACACAACTTTACATCAACAAACTACTTAATTAACTTTATTAACACTAATTATTATCAAGCCATTATCTCACTTGTTATTGTCCATATTAAACACGTAAATTCTAAAACTACTGCCTAATAGACATAAACATCAGTGCAATGCTGCAAGACCTAGGATTTCATTCATTACATGGTATTGATATGATGACCTAATAGTTTACAAGCATGTCAGTTACTTAGCAAGGTTGACACCTAATACAAAATTAAGTAAACTAAAAATGAAATATATTAGATTGTTATTCTACACAGTCCTAAATATTTCTTATTGATGTCACCAGAAGCTTAATAGCACCACAGAGTATACAGATATGAAGCGCCAAAACATATCACCATCATCAAAGAATTAACAATCAAGCCATACAAAGCACCAAAGGCCTTATGAAACCAAGGTAAAGCATAATGCCGTAATTGTCTGAATATATGATTAAATAAAATAGCAACAGTAACAATTGAAGTTGTTTCCCACTAACTATGATGGGTTACATGAATTAAATAATGGCATTAAATTCTGTCCATAACAACAACAAATTCATGTAATAAAAAACATAGCAAAATCAATGTAAATGTGACAATTATTAAGAAGTATCCATACCAGGGGAAGGAAAACGAAAAGAAGACCGCTTCTTCTGATGACTATTATTGGTGGTGCGTAGATCTGATTCAAGTTTCTTGTGAGATTTTGGGCGGTGTTTCCTAGAAGACAGTAAGCTTGTGTCTTCTTTCCACAAGTGTTGCAATGCTTTAAACTTAAGTGTTACAATTCTCTCCTTCAATCTTGCTGATCGTCTTCTCTTTGCAAATCCTTCCATAATGAATGTGCCATCATGAGAGCATGAACCACTACTAGCTCCAATATTATTGTTCTTGAGACATTTTTCAGGCAATAACTTAACAAATACATCAGATGCTTCTTTTGCAATTTTTTTATTGCAAGAAATAATTTTATCATATAAATTATCCTCAGTGCTAGAATAGAAACTCGCACTAGACTTAGCATCCACACCATTTTTAACCCCCAAAGATGAATTATTATCACCGCAAGCAGAAACATTGGCAACATGCCTGTAAGTACAGGGAATTGAGCATTGTACAGATGTAGATTGAATTTCATCCAAGTCTTCAAAGCAATTACCATATCTCCCCACGTCACGTCTAGAGACTGCATTAATCATAGGAAAATGCTCTACAAATTTAGATCTTGCAAGTCCAGGATTGTCAAGCAAGTTAGAAGAAAGAGGTGTCTTCTCCACAACAAGGTCATCAGAAGATACAATTTGCAATGGCTCAAAATGTGCAACCTTGTCAGAGGCTCCAACATGTTTATCACAAGATTTTAAATTGCAACATACCAGAGAGCCAACCGATGTCGAACATGAAAATCTACCCTCAAATTTAGATTTTAGAGATCTAAGTTCAGTTTCAAGTGAATCAATTTCAGTTTCGGTCACCTCTAGTAACTTTGAAATGTCAGCCTTCAATAACATCAACTTATTCATTGTGGTGGAACTTAATACACTACAATCGACAGAGCTGAGATTATCAAATTGTGGTAATAACTCAGCAAGAGAAGAGCCCAACCTAGTCAATGAATCAATATCCACCTTCTCTAAATTGAAAGAAAACATCTGCACATGACTTTGAGACCCAGGACCGGGTGAACGACCCAAATTTTCAACATCGCAGTCCAAATTTGAAGCTTTTCCAAACAATTTATCATCTGCACCTGCTACAAAGTGAAACTCAGTTTATTCATTTAATACAAATCTGAACACACACGCAATCTAAGATATAGACTGAGGTGGGTCAGAGATGTTACTTCACAAACAATAGTGAACACTTATACCAATCAAGTTGCTTTGATCTGGTACCATATTCACACAAAGAATTAAAAGATTATAAAATTGTAAACAATAACAAGAAAGCCAAAATACCCGGTGAAGAGCTGCAAGGTGTAGAAGATGGAGTTGTAGGAGATGCACAACCTGCGACTCCTGAAACTTTTGGGCTTTTATCTACTAAGCTAGGACTGAGGAAATTACTGGATTCCATATTAAAAGGAGGTGAGACAGGGTCATCTTTGTTTGAAGTTACCTCAGGCACCTCAACTTGTTTTTTTTCAAACTTTGCAAGTCCCTCACCCCAATTTAACCTAGGCTTCTTAGAATTTGTCTCTTCAGATGGAGCAGAAGAAGTACGAAATGTAGCAGCTTCCCTTGAATATGACTCATCCACAGTTACAAATTTTTGTTGCAACCCATCCTTCCCTTCACAGCTTCCCAACAAATTTGTCCCTCCTAAGCTCCTCATGCCACTTGAACGGCTAAAACCAGAGTCTCGTGAAGATCCAGGTCGGGTCCATTTAAGTGGCTTCCAGTCAACTGTACCCAGGGAACTATCCCTATCATATCTTTGACCTGTACCAAACCGATTAACACTATCCATCTTATTATGTTGGTCTTTCATTTGATGTTGCTCCCAAGTATTTACTAAGTCGGAATTTGGACGGGAGGCATATGTTAGCATATCATCAACTGACTTGCGGTCATTACTTGCACCAGTTTGCCTCCTGGACATATTTGGAGCGTTGTTCACATTTTCCGATGAACGTCCTCTCCATTCTCTGTGGCTAAAGGTTCCTCTACTTTCCTTATTTCCCCTTTCATACTTTCCATCCCCTCGAGAGAATGACGGCCGATAATTATCTTCCTCCAACTTCTTGTCACAAGATCGAGGAAACATGTGCTCACGTTCTACTGGAAATTGCTGCCAACTACCCATCCTACGATGACCTTCAAAAAACATTCAAACCAAAAAATTGGAATTACAAACAAGAATAAGAAAATTAATACAGATAAACTACATTTCTCAATTCTCACAAAAAAAATTAATAAAGCTAAGGGGAAGAAAATAAATCAATAAGTTCAAAAAATCATCAATTACAAACCAAAATTAGATTATTAGATAATTATTAAGACATTAACATAAAAAGGGCAATCAAAACACTAACTAATTCCAAAATATATAAAAAAAAATTAATAAAAAATAAAAATTGAAAAGTTCAAAAATCATAACTTACAAACAAAGATCAAATTACAGTCATTCCTTAAGACAATGACAGCAAAAGAGTAATCAAAACCCTAATTGTTCCAAACACAGAACTTGACAAATTTAAAAACCAACCAAAATTAGATTACAACTAATCCTTAAGACATTAATAGCGAAAGAGGAATCAATACTCTAATCTGTTCTAAAACCAAAGAAATCAAAAAGTTCAAAAAATCATAAATTACAAAAAGATCATATTACAGCAAATCATTAAGAACAAAAGGGATATCAATATAGTACTAATTAGTTCCAAAATCAAAGAAATTCAAAAACTCAAAATCATAAATTACAACTAAAACCACAAAAACATATTCAAGATAATTACCTGCCAGTCTCCGAAAATCACCAGACCGATTAAACTCATGCGGTCTTCGATTATGATGAGAAGGTGACGGTGAACCTCTCCATCTTGCTACTGATCCTAAAGACTCCGAACTCCCCTGCTTCCTCTCTCTCAACGACGAGCTTTTTCGATCCAACGGTATCGGCTCCAGCGACATCAATAATCAAATCAATCCAAACAGCATATATCCACTACTGCCACAAACAACATTAACAAATCAATGAAATACACCTCAATTTCACATCAAATCTACAATCATAAACTCAAAACCCAATTCTCCCTAATAATCAAAGCAACCTAGGGTTTAAAAACCAAATTCAAATCAATCTAACAGCATCTACTTACTATCACCACCACCAAGGCACCACAACAACAAAAATAACAAAACATCTGAGGGCCCGTTTAGATTGGCTTATTTTTGAGCTTATGAAAATTGTTTATGCAAATAAATAAGCTTTATGTCAGTTCATAAGTTCTTGCCAACAAAAATTGTATCTCCATAAGTTGTTTTTACATAAACTACCTTGACAGGCTTATGAATAAAAATACATCAAAGCTTATTTCTTTGCATAAGCCGTTTTGAATAAGCTTGAAAATACGTCAATCCAAACGAGCTATGAATGTCAAAACAAAAACAAATTCACCTCAATTCCACACCATATCTACAATTTATCAACTCAACCAATTCTCACTATTAATCAAATCCTCCTAGGGTTTTCAAAACCAAATTCAAATGAATCAAACAGCATTAGTAGCATTAGTCACTCACTGCCGCCACCACCACCACCACCACCACCACCAACAACAACAACAACAACAACAACACATCCAAAATTCGAATCAACAACAAATTCACCTCAACTCCACACCAAATCTACAATTCATATCATCGCTAGTAGCTAGAGTTTTCTAAAAGCAACCTATGCTTTTTCGCAACGGAGAAAACCTAGAAAATTGAACAACACAGCTTCTGAAATTAATATCAATCAAATTCACCAAATCTACAATTCATCAACTCAAAAATCAATTCTCTCTAACAATCAAGCAACCTAGGGTTTTCTAAACGCTGAAAAAACCTACAAAATTGAACAAATTACAAAACCTTTTCGGAAACTTTACCTGAATTCGGATTTTTTCCGAGTTCCGGAACCTTTCCCAGAGATTCCCGCCCGCAATGAAGAAGCAACCTAGGGTTTTACAAAAACCTAAAAAATTGAACAAATTACAAAATCTTCATTGAATTGAACGAAAACGATAGGCAAAGTGAACGATGAGGTGATAAAGAGTGAAGAAAGTTTACCTGAATATCGATTTGATCGAGTTCCGGAGATTTTCCCGGAGATTCTCGGGAAATTCCGGCGAGAAAGTGAGGGAGTGAATAGGAGAATGGGGAGGGTATGGACAAAGAGAACCGAGCAAGAGAAGATGAATGAAAGTAAGAAACGGATTTCAACTGGGTTTGTAAACTGTTATGCAAAGTACATTTGGAATCCGTTCTCCTATTTTTTTTTATTTTTTTTTACAAAATATGTTCTATGTTTTATTTTATTTTTTGAGAAACATAATAGATTTTTTTTAACAAAATATGAATTAAATATGAATATTTTAACCGCAAAAAAATATAAAAATTCATATTTGATTCACGTTTTGTTAAAAAATAGAAAAAAAATCAAGAAATTCATATATTATTATAAATTTTTCTGCTAATTTTTATTCAAAAATATGAATTTTACATATGAGTTTACTTAAAATGAAAGACCAAAAGTGAAGGTGAAAATTTTTTGATTGATTAAAAGTCGAAAAAAAAATTTAGAAGAACTAAAGTAAAAAATTGGTATATTAATAAAGACCAAAACTATATTTAAGCCTAAAAATAATTATATTTTAAATAAATAAATTGTAAAATAATGAAATCTTTGACATGTCATAGCCATGTCAGCGATTTCTAAAAAACAAATAGAAAAAGGATGATCTTGTGCACTATCTAAAAGATAAGAGACTTAGGAAGGAAAAAAAAAAGGAAAATAATGACTTAAATGTTACAAATAAATAAAATAAATGACTTATGGAATAATTTTGCCCAGAATGTCAATCATATAATAACGCAACATTTCTCAACTTTCACAATAGACAAACATGCATATCATCACATAATAATTCTATACAACTAACTTATTAATAGTAACTTGTATATGGCGGGTAATTGCCATCACGGACGTTTTCTCTTCCTAGTAGCACACTATAAATCCCCATGAAATCTCACAAGAATTGAGGGGTCGTTTGACGGTTAGGATATGATATAATATGGAGCTGGATAAAGATATCATATGGTATAAACATGATAAACAGTAATCATATCATGTGTTTGATGTGCATTAACGAGTGTCCCGGGGCACTCTTTAAGCACTTTAAATAGTAAGTTTTTAATGAAAAGTTGTGTATTGAATGCATTGGAAATTGTAATAGTTGATTTTTTAAAAGAATAATTACTAGATTTAGGATGCTTAAAGAGTGCCCCGGGGCACTCGTTAACAAGACCCTTATTTTATTATAACTAGACCCCGACCCCTGCGATGCACGGGTTTGTTTCGATTTTCATATATAAGCATCAGGTCGACTATATTATTAGTTGTCGACATGTTTAAATGTATTATGTATAACATTTCAATAAAGACTACAATGAGCAAAACACACTTGGAACTCGTCATACAAAATCTAAACAATGAGTAAAGTTTAAACAATGAGCAAATTAAATAGTTCAAAATACATATCAAGGGAAAAAAATTACTATATAAAGTTAGTATGAGAAACATATCAAGTGATTCAACCATAGAAGCCTATAAGATCATCTACATTTTCATTTTTCAAGACATATGTCAAAGGAAAAAGGGGAAGAAATGGATGAAAACTATAGACTTTTGGGTTTAGATTGCGAAGGAGAAAGAAGAAAAAAGGGTTTGAAACCGTTAGGAAAGAATGGAAAAGAAATTAATTGGTTTTTTGAAAAGGGAGTTTAATATTGAATATCATGTAGTGGAAGTCAAATGATATTACAAAAACAACAAGTGGCTTGGTGGTTAAAATGCTTTGAAATAACCAACATGGCATGGGTTCGAATCTTTGAAGGGAATTTTTTCATAAATATTTTTCAAGCCCTTAAAAATAAGGAAGGGATTAGGGTTAATCAGGTTGCTTGCAACACTGTTTAACATTTAGATATACTAGACTCTAACCCGTGCATCTTTTTAGAGTTTCATGTAGGGATGGCAATTGGACGCAGACTCGATGGACACCCGCAAAAAATACTCGCTACGGGTAGGGTAAAACCCTGCTTTTTTGGGTACGGGCATGGGTATGAGTAATTCCCACAAATTTGAATGGGTATGGGCACGAGGATGAGCACTGTACTACCCAGCTTCGCAACCCGCATATATGTATTTATATAATACTAGTATATTTACCCGGCGTTGCCCGGGTTAGACATATAATTATGGATGAGTAAAATTTGGTATCCATGGTATCTGTAAATAAAATTCATCACAGACCAGTACGGTACAAATATCTTAATAGGCACACATAAATAGAATAAAAAACATATTTTAAGTTATAAATCAAAAGATGCATAAGCGGATGAAATTAATACTCGTCTAACGGATATTCATACGAATGTGAGAATGACATGAATATCATTTTTATTAAATAGAGAGAGTTAACTACTATGTATACCTGAGGACATCCATTATCATCCCTGATCATAGTAAAGTAACACTTCATTAAAAAGAAATAATTTCAAAGTATAAAGAGAGAGAGAAAAAGGTATCGATAAAATCCAAAGAATAATACAAACATTACGATATATAATTAATTCTAAATTGATAAATGTTTCTTTGACATTCAAAATAGCTGCAGCAAAATTTTCTTAATATATAAATAAACATTCAAGAAGAACAAATGAAAGAAACATTGATAAATTTAACTTTTTCTATTGTTGCTCGACGTATGAAAATGTTCAACATCATTTTTTTCTCATATGCCACAAAACATAGTAAAATAAACTCAAAATATACTAATAAATAAATGACTAAATGAGTACCTTTCACTCTTTTTTCTCAGTAGAAAAAAGAAATAATTATACAAAAATAAAAAATATTGAGATAAAAAAAATAACATAAACATTTTTTTTTATTGTTAAAAAAAACATAAACTTTTTTTATATGGAAGAAATAATAGACATTTTTTATATGGAAGAAATAATAAAATATATTATAACCGTAAAAAAGGTGTGAGAATATTATGAGAGAGAGAGAGGTTTTTCCATGACAATATAGGAGGTTAACAAAATAAATTACGTTAAAATTAAATTAGAAAGTTATAAAAACAAACAAATAAAATATTTGGATTATTCTTCAAAAAAATAAAAAATATTTGGACTATAAAATTAAAGTAGATATGTATTATTTGTTGAGATGTTTATGCCAGATAGAAAAATGAATTTTCTAAAAATAAAAACATAAATGTTAATATGGGAGTGAACATGTGCATAAACAATTGTGTTTTCATTGGAATACCTACAAAATAAAAATTTATAGGGAGGTAGTTCTATTGCATCAAATAAATCCACTGTGAGATAAAAATACATGAACATTATAAAATTATTTTTAGTAAATGTAAATTAAATATATGACTCATTTTTTGTAGATTAGAAAAATGATTTTGACATTCTATAATTTAGAGATTATTTTTTTAAAGATTTTATAGTATAATAAATTTTGTGTTTAATTTTTTTTTTTTTTTTGTTTGCCGGAGTTTG
>Ga0228710_1007183_pt1 | contig 16567 bp, 12 predicted proteins | sample MedpolnodulmetaG_FD_177995 | JGI IMG/M metagenome (GOLD analysis project Ga0228710, IMG submission 177995) | Root nodule microbial communities from Medicago polymorpha collected in Santa Monica, California, United States - pink nodules | ecosystem: Host-associated > Plants > Roots > Nodule... | reverse complement strand
CCTTAGCTAGGTTTTCATCGGTCATGTATGGGATTGTACTCGGGGTTACTCCACCCGATGCACTCCGTAAAATGAACTCAGATAATAATGTTTGTTCAACGCTAACCTCTAACATAATGAATGAACATGACTATTTATGATTACGATATGATCATGATTATGATATGCTGTTAGACATGCACAGGTTTATGCAGATAGAGAAGGCCATGAAGTTATACCGAAGACGATCTTAGGATCTCCCCCAATCGTCCGGTTAGGATCGTGTCATGAATAAGTTATGTTTAGATCTCGATACGCTTAGTGTATCTTGATATAGCGGTCTTAGGTTCCCTTAACCGCCATGACACGTATATGTATATGACAAGACCTATATGACAAGTTAAGAAGAACCTACGACAGATCTAGTATGCACGACCGTCTAGGCAAGCATGATCCACACACGTATAATCAACCGTCAGGTTGTATTGTAGACATGTGGTGACCATAGGTTTTCCCCGAGGTTACCTATAGCCTAGGATTAGGTAGAACTCACTGAGACATTATGTCTCATCCCAATCCTTATTTGTTTCAGATCAGCAGGTTGGTTTAGCAGGATTTAGCAAGCTTGTAGCCGGATGGATAGTCAGCAAGTGCTCGTTCGTATCCGTTGCAGGATGTTATAGACTTTAAGGATGTATTTTCTATGTTTTGGACGAGTTATATTGTATTGTTGATTGTACGAACGCATGTTGTTGTATAAAATATTCATTCGAAGAATTTATGTTGTAAATTTTAATGTATCCAGTACTATAGATAATGCACATGCTAAACTTTCTAGATACGTTTAGTATGGGTATTACAATTTGGTATCAGAGCAGGTCGATTCAGATCGTGCCATGGGTCATTAAGTTTCAACTAAGGTAGTGGGACCGTTGGGTTCTACGTAAATGTCCTAATTGTTGTTGTTAGTTGAGCCTGATCAACTCAATTTAACACTCAACGATTAAGACGAATGCCTGAGAGCTGAATAGGACCCAGGAGGAACGAAGTAAGCGTTGGAGATGAACTAAGAAGTAACGGCGCAGAGCAAGTAACAGTAAGAATCTAATCGTGCAAGAAGGTGGTCGGTGAACTAAGCAGTCGAAGTTTGATTCCTCTGGGAACACAATGCAATGTTAAGGGTAAGATGGAGTCCCCCGACAACGTTGGGTGAGTTGTTAATGATTTTTCGCACACACGAAAATGAAAAGTTTGGAAATATCTAAGTCTGACCTGGAGTTTCGGTAAGAATCTAATGTGTGATACCCGCATGTATTTCACCAAATAAAAGAGTGAGTGTTAGAGAGAGTGGACATAGCACTCTTAAAAAAATTATTTTTCAAGCTCGGCACCATCTCAAAACCTCTCAACAACACTTTCAAAATCCAATTATCCACGAACGCTTCTCCAATTCAGAGAGTATCATCCGCATAAATAACACATTGGTTGTTCCATATTGAACTCATATGCTAATTGTTTAATTCATTTCAATTATTTGGTTTAATTGTATTTTTGCTTTACAAGTATCGCGATTGTGCAACTTATTAACCCATGATTTTGATCATTTGTGCTTTCCCCATTCATATAATTTGACAGTAGTCTCCAAACTTCGACCTCCAAGATTTACAATGAGTTGATATCATCATTTTTGACATGTTATGTGCACTATATTTTTCATTGAGTAAATTAGATCTCACAACAATGGAACCGGTATATATATATTTTTTTGGTTTAAATGCACTCCTCAAGTTTTACAAACTTGCGATTTTGGTCCTCTTATTTTCAAAATGGCACATTTGGCCCCCCAAGTTTCAGCCACTTTGCAAAACCATGACCCCCTTTGATTTTGATTCGGTTAAAGCTGACATGTCACGTTTTTTTTTGCCACGGTGGATATTATTAAAATTAAAATGTTGCCAGCACTTATTATTGGAATTAAAATTAAAAGAAAAATACATAAATGGTGTGTTATCTCGTGTGACCCATTCCATTCCAGAATAGAAACCCATATCGAATTGGGATTAGGGTTGACTCCTTACACCAAAATACACGTAGACAGTCTATGTGGCAAACAAAAAAAATGCGACATGTCAGCTTTGACTGAGTCAAAATCAAGGGGGTCATGGTTTTGCAAAGGGGCTGAAACTTCGGGACCAAATGTGCTATTTTGAAAATAGGGAGACCAAAATCGCAAGTTTGTAAAACATGGAGGGCCAAAAGTGCATTTAAACTTTTTTTTATCAAGTGGAACCAACAATTTGAAAAGCTAAGTATGATATGGTTTTTGAATTTATCAAGAAAAAAAATTAATTTGTTTGAGGTTACTAGTCACTAAGCTTACACCTTTTTTAAGTTTGTTGTTCTATAATCACCAACTTTCGATATTTAGTTATCACTTCCTGTGTGACGGTTTTTTATTGAACTAAGATGTAATATATATGTATGTATACCTTGAACTAACAAATAAGTTAGGGAAAATATTTTTTATGTTATTTCGATTTTAATTAAAATTATTTTGATTTTAAATAAAATTATTGATATATATTTTTGAGTTTTTTAAATTGTAACAAATCATATTGTTCTTTTTCAATAAACATCAACAATATATCAAATATAATACATATTCTTATCTTTCTCAACAACAACAACGATATAATATTGTTGTAGGCAAATTTGTTTAAGAATATAATTGGATAAATGAAAAATTCAACACAAAATTCCCTTTAAATTTTAGTTATAGATATGTATAAATGTTTAAGTTTTTCTATAATAAATCATATTTATCTTTTACAACAATATATCAAATATAATATAAACTCTTATTATTTTTCAATAACACTAACAAGATAATATTACTATATTCCTTCAAAAAAAGATAATATTACTATAGACAAATTTGTTTAAGGATATAATTGAAATGATGAAAAATTCAACCCAAAATCTCATATTTCCTTTATATAAAAACCAGCGTTCAGACGTGTGTATGTTCTTTTTATTGCGCTAATGCGTATAAATTATGAACAAAAGTTTTTATGAAATTTTGATTTTGATTAAAATTATTTTGATTTTGAATTTAATATAAGTATAGATATTTTGCACTTTCAAATTGTAACAAACTATACTTATCTTTTTTAGTGAAAAAAGCAATATACAAAATATAATATAAATTCTTATTTTGTCAAAAAAAATACAATATAAATTCTTATTTTTTGAATAAACCAACAATATAATATTCCTATAGCGAATTTAAGGGTATAATTAGAAGTGAAAAAGACAACCTAAAATTATATATTACCTTTATATATAGTAAGTATAGATATATAGTATAGATTATAGAAAATTATAGATATGTAGTTATAGAATAAATATTTTTAATAAAAGATAAGGTAGGTTTTGTTTTTTTTTGGTCAAAAATGAAGGTTGTTATCACTTATTATTATCACTTCCGAGTATTTTGAATAATTTCACAAGAGAGGTTGTTATCACTTAGGGATTATCTTGATAATTAGTTTCTCTATTCAATTAGGATTGTATCCCTATATATAGAGTTATTGGTGCATCACTTTTTTAAATCATCACAATTCCTCGCTTTGAATCTTCACACTCCTTCCTACTTCAAAAAAAAATCTCTGCATTCCTTCCTTGTTCCCACTTTGCTTTTTCACAATATTCTCGAAGGAAAAAAATGTCTCACTTATATCTATTCAAATTCATAATAATCGGTGACATAGGAGTCGGAAAATCATGTCTTCTATTTCGATTCACAGACAACAGCTTCAAACCCATCCACGACATAACAATGGGTGTCGAATTCGGCATCAGATTTATCAACATCAAGAATAATCGAATCAAGTTACACATATGGGACACAGCAGGTCAAGAAACTTTCAGATCAATAACAAGATCATATTATAGAGGAGCAGCAGGGGCATTGCTTGTTTATGATATAACAAGGAGAGAAACATTTAATCACTTGGCTACTTGGTTAGAAGAAGTAAAAGAACATGGAAATTCCAATATGATCATTATGTTGGTTGGAAATAAGTCTGATCTCACAAAGAAACGTGTTGTGAGTACCGAAGAAGGTGAGAAATTCGCGAAGGAGAATGGTTTGATGTTTATGGAGGTTTCGGCAAAATCTAGTGAAAATATTGAAGAGGCATTTGTAAAAACTGCTGGAAGTATATATAAAAAGATTGAGGATGGAGATCTTGATGTGTTGAATGAGACTCATGGAATCAAAGTTGGATGTGTGTTGGATAATCATAAGAACCCTTCTTCTTTGGGTAGAAGCTGCTGCAGTTTAATGTAGTTTTTTTTTTTAGGTTGAATGTAGTTCTTTATCTCCATTTATTTTTCTCTTCTTTTTTCATTAAAATTTTATCTCTTTTCTCGATCTTTTAGGGTTTGGATTGGATATGAAGATATACTTCTTCTATATGTCCGCTGATAACATCATATATTAGTAGTGTTTTTTTAATAATCATATATTAAGTAGTTAAATTGAGGTTTTTTCATTATTTGAGGTTTTTGAAATAGTTCTCACAATTAAAAAGTTTTTTATTTAATTTTAACTTTTTCTATAGCGCTTTAAATGTATGTACATTTTGTAATTAGATTCTTCAACTATAAATATTCAATCGAATTCGAAGACTTTTAAATCCTTTAACTTAAGTCTCATGTAATTTTTAAACAATTTGTAATTACCTCTTTGAAATTTTTCTCCGAAACAATTTGCAATTAACAATTCGAATGTTTAGATGAAGAATCTAATTTCAGTGCACTTGCCAAATTTAGTCATCAAATTTTTGACGATGATGTTGGGGATTGTTGATATTTTTAACTAGACAATTTGCTTTATTTATTTTATTTTTACGTTAGGTTTTGATTTTATTTTTATTTTTTTATGTTTTTTCTATTTCTAGGGTTAGTTTATATTTTCTAGTTTTATATTTTGGAATTAGGTTAGATATTTGTTTTCCTCTTATCTAGGATATATTTGTTTTTAATCAGGATTAGGATCAGTTAAGTTTTCCGTAAAAAAAAGTTGTTTAGAATTTGTTTGTTTTTAACTAGTTTTTATTCTTCGAAACAAACAAAAGATTTAGTTTTTAAATGTAGTTGTTAGATTTGATTTTTTTATAATATTTTAGGTTATATTTTCTCATATTTCAAAAACACATAAAAATATTAGATTGTATTTAGTAGTAGTATCTTTCTCATATTTATTTGTTTTTTTTTTGAGGGAATTCTCATATTTATTTGTTTGTCACTGATCTATACTATAAAGAAAACTACCCCTTTTAGCACTTTTGAGTTGGATTTTTCTTTCCAAAAATACCCTTAATTTTCAAAGCAAAGAACACATGTAACAAATAGATAAGAATAAATTTAAATATTAAAACAAATGTAACAAACACAATATGTATGTCTGGTTTTTTTCCTTTATCATTTAAAAAGTGTAACAAACTAGATGAGTATATTTATACTTACTTTTTCATTATCTCAATTATACCCTTAAACAACTTTTTCTATAATAAATATTTTTGTTGTTGTCATTATAAAAAAAAGAAATTAGATTATATATTTTTGTTATATTGTTGGTGTCATTTAAATAGATAATGATGGTTAGTTTTGTTTGTTATAACTTGAAAAAAAAAACATTTTTTTTTTTTGAACAAACTAAAATGGGATATATTAACAACAGTGATTCGCCCCGCACAAGGTGTGCAAAGGACAGTCACCCAAAAGTAATTACAAGAGTTAGGCGGCTGCGACAAGTAGCCACCTCCTAAACAAATTCAAATTACAAGAGGACACCCATACACAGAATGGAATTTTGCCACCAATCATGATAACTATAAACAAAATTCGCCCGTTTAGACTTTAACCATAGGAAAGAATTTAATTTAACCTGTTCAACAAGAACCGAAGGGATAGTGACCGCGTTTTGGAACACACGGTTATTCCTTTCCTTCCAAATTACCCAAACGGAGGCAAACCAAATCACTTTCAAAAATGTATGAGTGAATCTAGGCATCCCTGCCATTGATGTGAAATGAAGAAAAAAACATTTATATTTTTAGTTTTAATCAAAATCAAAATTTCATAAAAAAAAACATCGTTTATAATTTTCAACCATTGGAGCAATAAAAAGACGTGTCCGTCTTTTAGCTAGTCCTAAATAAATAAAATAATAATAATAATAATAATAATAATATTATTATTATTATTATTATTATTATTATTATTATTGTTATTATTAATGTTGTTGTTGTTGTTATTATTATTATTATTATTATTATTATTATTATTATTATTATTATTATTATTATTTTCTATCACTTATAGATATTACAGTGCTACTTGCGTTTTTTGTTTATGGTTGTTTCAGGAAACAATTCATGGATTACTTTTCTCCCAAGTGGTCTCTTGGTTAGATGTTAATACCATCAACCTTGTGTTCCCTTTCAAGTTTGGGTAGCTTAAAAAATCAAAAGACATGTTCAATCAAGAGACAACGGTTGAGACTTTGTTCCCTTAACATAATCAAGACGTCTCTCAATTTCTCTAACATTGAGAAATACATAAATCTAAAATTCTATATAATTTTTGGATCCAAAATCCGAATCATACTAGTAGGAAAGAAGAAGAAGAAACACAAGTTTTGAGTGAGTTTTGGTTTGAGGGATTTTGTGTATTTTAAGTTTGTGAAACTGAAATGCATAAGTGAAGGTGAGAGATTCGAATGGTATATATGATGTGTCTAGATTGTATAATTTAAAATGAAAAAACAAAATCTAGATTCTATAGTCTGAACAAAGTATTTTTTATCAACAAAAAAAAAGAATTTAAAAGATGTTTGGGAGAATTTCACAACTACATGAACAATAAGCCACCTCATGTGCCGTTATAGAAGAATCATTGAACTGTTAGTTTTGTTACTAATTCAAATTTACATTAGTGATAATCATGTTTAAGTGATTAATCACATCTTACTTTAGTTTGTTTTGAAGTTTGTTACAAATTTGTTAGAGTTTTAGACAATAAAAGGTTAGGGTGCTTCAAGTAACCTAACACATACTTGTATATATACTCATTCTCTTGTACATTCATATTAGAATTCAATATTACAATTACTTTTTCCTCAATCACATAATTTTTCTCTCTTCTCAACCTTCCTAAATCACAAAATTCACTAAACCCTAAAACTGCAAAACTGCTTCTGGTTATTGCTTGTGATACAAGCTGGATTTGTTGTGCTAACAAATTGCCATCAAGAGCCTGTGGTTTCGTTCTAAGGGTTAATCAAGATCTTCAATCACGAAAAATCAGGAAGAAACGCTGAAGGAAGAACCATGAATGGTAGCAGCAGTTTCAACACTCATCTTTCAATTCTTGAAGCACGCAATTGGGAAAGATGGAGTGCAGTAAGAATTTGTCAAATGCAAGTCTAAATATGGTGTATATGTGAAGAAAGGAATTGAAGGTAATCAACTACTCATCTGTCTATATGTTGATGACTTGATAGTGACTGGTACTGATGTGAATGAGATAGAAGCATTCAAAACTCAAATGATGAATGAGTTTGAAATGTCAGATTTAGGGAACTTGACATATTTTCTAGGCATGGAATTTACTGAAGTTGCAGAGGGACTGGTAATGCATCAAATGAAGTATGCATCTGATATATTGAAGAGGTTCAATATGAACTACAATTCATCATCATCATCACCTGCTGAGACAAATATGAAACTTGGGATGAATGAAGAAGAACCAGTGGATCCTACATTGTTCAAACAAATTGTGGGCTCATTGAGGTATCTATGCAATAGTAGGCTGATATTGCATATGCAGTTGGTATAATCAATAGATTCATGAGTGAACCAAGAGAATCTCACCTGCTAGCAGCCAAAAGAGTGATGAGATGCATAAAAGGGACACTGCAATATGGCATCCTATTTCCTAAGTGTTTGAATGAAAGTTTTATGGAACTGATGGCATATTCTGATGCTGATTGGTGTGGAGATAAGAAGGATAGGAAAAGCACTCCAGGGTGCCTATTCTAGTTTCTGAATGCTCCAATTTCATGGTGTGCTAAGAAGCAACTAGTTGTAGCATTGTCAACATGTGAATCTGAGTATATTGCAGGGTGTATGGCAGCATGTTAGGCAGTATGGCTTGAAAATATACTCAAGGAGATGGATATAGAAGTTAGCAGACCTATTGCATTGTTCATAGATAACAAATCTGCAATAAGCTTATCAAGAAATCCAATTTTGCATGGAAGAAGCAAACACATAGAGGCTAAGTTCCATTTTCTGAGGGAGCAAGTGAACAAAAGTGCATTGCAGACTGTCCATTGCTCCATTGAGCTGCATCTTGCAGACATATTCACTAAGGCATTGAAGGTTGACAGGTTCATCAAGCTCAGAAGTTTGATTGGCATGAAGGAAGTGGAAACTTGAATTAAGGGAGGATGTTAGTTTGTTAGTAATTCAAGTTTACATTAGTGATAATCATGTTTAAGTGATTAATCACATCTTACTTTAGATTGTTTTGAAGTTTGTTACAAGTTTGTTAGAGTTTTAGACAATAAAAGGTTAGGGTTGTTACTTTACTTGTGCTTCAAGTAACCTAACACATACTTGTACATTCATATTAGAATTCAATAATACAATTACTTTTTCCTCAATCACATAATCTTTCTCTCTTCTCAACCTTCCTAAATCACAAAATTCACTAAACCCTAAAACTGCAAGCAAAACTGCTTCTGATTATTGCTTGTGATACAAGCTTGATTTGTTGTGCTAACATGAACACCTTGCCATTTCTACCTCTTCATAACTCATCCATGACTATAGTTGAACGAGTACTACATAACCCATCAATCCATTAATTTAATTTCAATTTGTGTTTATTTTTTATGCAATAAGTTGTGTAAATAAAATAAAACTAGTGATTAAAATATTAAAGAAGATAAATACAAAAAAAAAGTATTAAAAAAAATGGAAACCACACAAAATATTAATAATTAATTATTGAATTGGTATTTTCCTTTTTTTTTTGCAAGAATTGGTATTCTATTTGAAAAATATATATTTTATGCATTGTTTATACCAACTGAGTTAAGCTCACGAAGACTATGTCGTTATTGCTTCAATGCAAAACCTGCAACTTATTTCAAACCATTTTATTTTGATTGAACAATTCCATTAAAGAAATAATATTAACTTAGATGTCTTTATGGATTGGGTGGAACGAACGTGGTGAAACATATGCCAATCACAATTTGATGTAACGGCATGATAAGGTCCACTCATATAGAATAGAACAACTTTTACCTTTCACAATTTTCTTCAAAATCACACTCTTTAAATTCGCGTATGAATAAGTGAATCTCAAAAGAAAATTAAAAAACGGTGTTTCTTTTGTCTAAATGAATAAATTTGGGAGTAACAAAAAAAAAAGAATAAATTTGGGAATAAATTTTAAGAATAACGAAGTAGCAAAATATGATTTAGAATTCTTTTAATTTTTTTTTCCATTATTAAACTTTTTAAATGGTTTTAAATGCACAAAAAAGGTTTAAATTCATTTTATATTAAAATAAAATAAAAAAACTAACATGAGGAATAAAACAATAGAGAGAATAACTCCCTCCAGTCCTATTTATAATAGAAATTTAGGTCAACCAAAATTACTGTATATTTGGTTAAAAAAATTGATCAAATACATTAACTTTTGTTATTCAAAATATCTTTTGTAAATAGGACCGAAGAGAGTATTTGTATCCATACGTTGGAGTATGTATTAGCGTCACAATTTGAGATTAAGGAAAAGCAATAGCAATTTGAAATTTAGGTAAAATGATGTACCCCTTGTATTAAAGTTTTATTATCTAAAGAAATGGGATGAATTTTTCCCCCTACAATAGCCATGGAGAGAATATACTTCCTCGGAAAATTCTCATAAAATGTGGCAACTTTTTTTTTTTGGAGGGAATAAAACTTGGTTTAGAAGTCCTAGCTCAACTGACAAATGCCGAAATTGCAAGGCCGGACGTCGTGACCTGGGTTCGAACCTGGGACCTCACAATTGTATGTGAGTTTAATTTCAGTGGATCACCACTTCATCTGAGACCAAAAAAAATAAAAATGTGGCAACTTGTTTTCGTTTCAACCAACAAGGTGGTCCAACAGCAATTGATGTTCATGATAAGTTTGGTAACACCGTAAAAATCCCGCGAAACTTCAAAAAAGAAACATTATTGGAGCAACAGAATTGATTTTGCATTTACTATCAACTTTGACTTGAACTCTTGAACCAACATTTAAAGACAATTGATAATATAAAGTTATTTTAGGCCACTCATATTTGCTAGCACTTCTCTTTAACCATATCAATGGCAGAAGCAACAAAAAGGTACAACACATTTTCCTTATCGTTTTATTCTTCTACCCTACATATATATGTAGCTAAATTAACATAAGCTTAATCATAATGACTCATAATGTCACGTTGTTAATCTTGTTTCTAGGTATGCAGTTGTTACAGGAGCAAACAAAGGAATAGGATTTGCAGTATGCAAGCAATTGGCTTCTAAAGGGATCACCGTGGTGCTTACTGCAAGAGATGAAAAGAGAGGTCTTGAAGCTGTTGTGAAGCTGAAACAGCTTTCTCTGCCTGGTCTTGTTGTTTTTCATCAACTTGATGTCATAGATCAAGCAAGTATAAGGTTATTTGTAGATTTTATCAAGAATCAATTTGGAAAACTAGATATCTTGGTAAGAGAATTCAAATTTATATCTGCGTTTGTAGAAGTAGATATAGTATATCTGAATTTTGGATTTGGTTGATCTAAAATGAGTGCTTAAATTGAGACACTCATGTAAGTGCATATTTGGATTCAATTTTGAGAGAGGCCAAAGTAATTATGAAGATTTAAAATTGTTTTTGGTTGTATGTTTGAAGTTCGTGATTAAAATTAATTTTGTCTTGAAAATTGATTTTAACGTAAAAGTTAGTATTTGTAGTTTTTGTCTTTTGAATTTATTATTCAACTCACTTTTCAGTGAAGTTTCCAAACACATTATGGTTTTGTCAGTGTGAGAAATAGTTTCTAGCTGGTTCATCTTGAATGATCACAAATATTTGAAACTCCAAATATTGCTTAGGTAAACAATGCTGGAATTCCTGGTGCACAAGTGGACGGTGAGGCTTTGGCTGCTGCCAATACTGTGGTATGATTTCTTTTCCCTAAAAGCTGAGGCAGTTTAACTTATATTAATGAGATTTACTTAAACATGCAAATCCATTAAGTTTGAAATAATTGTGATTCTCCGCAACAACGTCAATCATTGTGATCCAACCGCGGCTGTTAAAGCAACTTAAAACCTTGGTTATTACTTCATTCAATATAGAGATTGTTAACATTAGTCAAATTTATTAACAATTGCAAGTCATGCATATTGACATTTATGTCTTCCTTTATCAATTCATTCATAAGAATTAAAGTTTTCTTGTGTTTGGTTTCAGGAAAATGGTGGCCAGATCGATTGGAGTAAAATAATAACTCAAACCTATGAACAAACTGAATTAGGTATTAAAACAAACTACTATGGAGCCAAGGACTTGACAGAAGCAGTTATTCCCATTCTCCAGCTTTCAAGCTCACCAAAAGTTATCAATGTTTCCTCATCCATGGGAAAGTTGGAGGTATATGATACTAATAACTTTTCCAACTTTCTTAGGTAGCTTATTTAGAAAGCTAACTAATGAAAAATATCTAGAAAATGGTTCGTTAGTTTCTTTATAGACAAATGTTATTAAGTTATTGGTTACGTTATTTTTCAGGGTTTGAACCCTCGACATCCTTCTTAAAAATCCTTTGATATCCCTTAGCTCACCAACTGAGTCAGGGGTTTGAACTCTAAACTCCTTAAAGTTCATTAGTGCTTCATTAATCGGATTTGAAGTACTATATGTTATTTCACTTTGAACTAATAGGCAAATGGATATAAAACTTATTTTCATGCAATTTTGTGTGCAGAAACTTCCAAATGGATGGCCTAAGGAAGTACTGAATGATATTGAAAACCTTACGGAAGAAAAGATTGATGAAGTTTTGAATCAATTTCTAAAGGATTTTAAAGAGGGTTCACTAGTAGAAAACAAAGGTTGGCCTATTAATAGTATGTCTACATATATTATCTCAAAAGTTGCTCTAAGTGCTTACACAAGGGTTGCAGCCAAGAAGTATCCATCAATATGCATCAATGCAGTTTGTCCTGGCTTTGTGAAAACAGATATAAATTACAATACAGGTTATCTAACACCAGATGAAGGTGCTGAATCAATTGTGAGGTTGGCATTGCTACCAGATGGTAGTTCTGGTCACTTTTTTGTTAGAAATGAAGAGAAACCATTTTGATCAAGGATCAATTGTTGTTAGAAAACAAAATGTGATATAGATATATGAAGGGAAATTATGGCCTGAAAACAATTACTTGTATTGAAAGTTTTCTACTTGTGTTGCACCGAAGAGAATAAAGTTCCATCAGGAATTGAACCCCAACCAAATAGTTAAAGATGTACTCCTGATGTCACACCATATTAGTAGACGTCATCTATACTATTGTTGCAGAAGCATAACAAGGCACTCCATCCTTTTTTGTAGTGCAGATCCTCTCCATTTAGGGAGGAAATTGCAATCTCAATTTCCATTCATTAAAACATGACATGTGGAAAAATAAATATCAATGGCTTTGATTTACTCAATGTTCTAATGAATAGAAATTGAGATTGCTATTTCCTCCCTAAATGGAGAGGATCTGCACTCCCTTTTTTGGTCCTCCCAATTTAAAATACACATTTTTGGTCCCTTGAGTTTTAAAATAGGCTTAAATAGATTTTAATCCCTGCAAATATAGATCATTTGAATTTTAGTCTCTGAAGTTACTAATCTTTTCAATCTGTCACTGCAAATATTAATCATTTTAATTTTAGTCCTAATCGCGTTTGTTTGATGAGATGGAGTGTGATTAGCAACGTGACACCTATTTTGCAAGTAGTGACTAGGTATAAGTGACTCCACATCAGCAAGGCATACATGAATTGACATTTTTGGCCTTAATGACTTCAGACCCATGTGAAAAGACAAAAATACTCCTTTCCTCTTCCTTCTTCCTCCCTCTCCAAAAACCAAAACCCACCCTCCCTCTCCTTCTTACTCATAAATCTGAAACAACCACGTTTCTTTAACCACTACCACCTTCTTCTCCACACGTTCTTCAAAAATCCATGTTAAATAAACACCACATTCACGGCCATAACAAACGCAATAACAAAAGTAAGACCAGGAATTGCCTGCATAACTGAACTGGTGAATTCAACGAGGTCAAGACTCTTGGAAGAGGATTTTGATGTATCCATGGAAGTTAGCATAAGCATCATCATCTCCACTTCTTTCTTCGCATAAGCATGTGCATCTTGAGATTCGCATCACAATTGAAGCCTTTGCTGCATATCTCAGAGAAGTAGAGATGTTCCGCGAGCAATTACATGGTGTCGAATAGAAGTGTCAATAAGGCCCCAAAACACAAAGCCCCACTTAAAAAGCCCCACTTAAGCCCCCTTTAATGTTAGATTACTGCTCTCCACCCAGCACAAATCACTCGCACCCTGCAGCCTTGCCCGAAATACCCTTGCGTTAGTTAACTAACACAAGTGTAAGACTATGTGTTAGTTAACAAACGTTGTGTGACTTAAGTCACGCATGTGTAAAACACTGCGTAAGTTAACTCACGCATCCATTAGCATATGCGTGAGTTAACTCACGCACAGTCTGTGCATAAGACCAGATAAGGCAAAAACCTCTATTTTCCCTAATTTTTCAATCCTTCTTTCATATATTCATTCAAGCATACATTTTTCATCATTTATTCAAGCATTCATTCAATCAAGCATTAACTCATAAGTATAAAACAACGGAATAAAATAACGAATAATGTCATAAAAACATTAAAAAGCGCAAGTGTGCAAGTGTAATAGGCTTACAACCAAATCCAACAAAATGTCATAAAAAAAACTACAAAGTCGTATTGGTCCATATCTTGGACTCCTACTCCTCCTCCGCGGAGCCGACATCTGCTCCATAATGCTCCACTCAGACTGTATGCCCTGCTTCAAGCGCATAACCTCCTCTAGATTACGAAACACATCAGGATGCCCCAGTGCACCGTCCACTCTGGCCCTGATGTTGCTGATGATCTGGTATGGGTCGAGAGGATGCCTGACCCACTGTTGCTCAACAATAACCTCCTCGTAAGGAGGGACAGGACATGGAGGGGCATCAGCTGCGTAGTCAGGAATGGCCGCAGGGGGGTTCACAATAGGATGTGATGCTCTAATGAACCATCTCATGTACCCCTTAGTATGATCCCACGACTGGTTATCCGGAACTGGATGAACCCTATGTTGATGGCTGATGACATGTAGAGCAAACTCCGTGAAGACCTGGGCCACGTCATCTGCCGCAAGAAGCTCAATGTCTGTAGGAGGCCTGGGAATAGTCTGGACATACCTGTACTGCCTAAGTACCCGCTCTGGCAAGTGACGGACCATCCTGTCGCTGCCGGCCATGATCCATCCGGAGTACCAGCATATGTCATGAAAGGGCGTGATGTGTCGTCGTCTCTGGTACGGTCTCCAGGTGACATGAGAATGGTCCAAGGAATCAATGGCAGGTCGGTAATGTCCAGGATTAGAAAAGCCCCTAGGAGGTTTCCATTGACTCACAAGCGGGGAAACAATAGGGTCGTAGTTGTCATCATCAATCCTTGGAATGATGTTCGAGAAGTGCGCCAAAGTCCATCCCTGCAAACACAAAGAAACAAATATTTATATAAGCGCAAGAATTATACAAACAACTAAACATTTATGATCCAATAAGTAAAAAAGAAGAAAAACAAATATTACCACAAGCAAGGTCATGTAACCACCACAGAGGCCACAGATGAGTCAGAGGTAAGAGATAGTTGCTCATATAGGAAAGCAAGTCTCATCCCACCCCATGACCAGCTGTCCAACTCGTCCATATCTTGCAGCGCAAGCAGCCAAAGCAGATTAATGTTTTTGCTGTTCTTGTCGGGAAATATGGTCTAGCCAAGCAAGAGCAACAGAAACGCCTTAATGCAGGCCATCCTAACTCGAGCTTCCTCCTCCTCTGTGTCAGGCACAAGCAGCTGATTACACCTATTCAAGAGCTCCTCGTAGCGCCTCTTTAATGCACCAAAACTAATGTGAGCAACACCCTGTCTTGTCAGCTCCTTAGCGGCAGCCTCCTCTGTAAATAGTAGGTCGCCTGCATCATCTCTAGCCCTTCCTCACGGGTTAACACTTTATCAGGAAGGAGCCTCCCAGTGATGGGGATGTCTAGGAGACACGTCACATCATGTAGTGTGATAGTCATCTCCCCAACAGGTAGATGGAAGCTGTTGGTCTCCTCATGTCATCTCTCTATCATCGCACAAACGAACCCATGGGAGATGTTCTCGTACCCACTAGTCAGGAGGGGAGTAAGACCGAACACATTCACTTCTGACAAAAACCAGTTATTTTGTTCCCCCGACATAGGAAATATCCAGTTTTTAAGGTTGAGCTTCTTCCCGTGCGAGATACCTTTCACCCTATGTTTTTTTCGAAACTAAAATACAAAAACAACAAACAACACCGTTAAATAAATAATAAGTAAAATAAACATGAAATATATTCTAACATAAATTTTAATTCTAACATTAAATAAGTAAAATAATAATTAGAAAAAGTTGTATAAACAGTAAAATAAATAAAATAAACATTAAAATATACTTACATCGGCATCGACCCAAATCCTGCATGCCACATGTCCACCAAAGTGAGGTAAAAGCGTGAGCTCAGAAGGCCCCCCTGCATTGCCGTCTGGTCCGGCCTCGTACACCACCCTCGGCACCCCCTGAAAACGACCCCCACCATCATGTTGTTGAGGCTGCTCATGATGATCCTCATACTGATGTTGGTGATACGCATCAAACTGATACTGGTGAGGCTGAGGCTCCTCAAAATGATACGTCTGATCCTGCGCCTGCTCATACACCTGATAATCCTGCTGATACTGTGTCGGGTCCACCGTCTGGGATGGACTCGTCTGTGACGTTGATCCCCCAACAGCATCAACGCTACCAAGTCTCGTTCCCCCACCTCTCCCTCGACCAGCCATAGGAGGGCGTAATGCTTGTTTCTCCCTCCGAAAGCTACCAATAGGGGCAGGCCTCCCTGCCCTAAATCTGTCACTCCTATCCTGAGGCGGCTCAGGCGGTCTCTGAGACGTATTCCTCCTAGATATATATGCACAACATTTTTAACAATTGCACAGCAACAACACTTATAATCAACAACAACAATTCAATCCGTAAACTACCACATTGTCCTGAAACTAACTATAATCAACATTAACAAACATATTTCTAACTAATTTCATCATTAACAATCCAAAAATATATATATATAT
>Ga0228710_1007182_pt1 | contig 16568 bp, 8 predicted proteins | sample MedpolnodulmetaG_FD_177995 | JGI IMG/M metagenome (GOLD analysis project Ga0228710, IMG submission 177995) | Root nodule microbial communities from Medicago polymorpha collected in Santa Monica, California, United States - pink nodules | ecosystem: Host-associated > Plants > Roots > Nodule... | reverse complement strand
TAACAAAAAATGATTTTTTTTTTTTTTTGGGGTCTAAAACCTTGGCTTAGGTCGCCTACCCCTTAGGTCTGCCTTGCTGATTATAGTAGTAGATGAGTCGATTTAATTGTCTATAATATAGTAGGTGATGAGTAAAATTAAATGTCAATATTTCCACATCTTTAATTAAAATTTGCCTGAAAAATTTAAAAACCTAAATTTATGTTTTGAATTTTATAATTTTTTTTATCTTAATCATCCCATTCTTAAGAGGAAGAGTCATTGCTAATGTAAAGATTGGCTGCAAAGTATAGAAAATGATTACTTCAGCCAAAATTTAAATTGGGATTCTCTCGACAATTGTGAAAGGATAGAATGGAGAAATTTGGAGATAAAAAAGAGGTCTTGCTAACGAATGTCTCCGGTGCATTCTTTAAGCATTTTAAATTAAATATATATTCTTTAAAAATGTCAAAGTTTTCAATTTTTAATGTATTTTATTATATATATTTTAGAAACACACATGTTTGATCTTGACGTTTGAATCATAAACATAACATGCAAAATGGTGTCTACACTCCTCCTCATTATACTTACCAATGTAATGGCAAAGAACAACAAGCAAACATGTTTTGCACATTGCCAAATATAATATCTTATGAGATTGAGAACTTGAACATTGACACATTTCATGTCCAAGCAAATACCTTAAAGTTTGATTTTTATGACACAGATCTATCAAAAAATACATGTTGATTATAGTAGAAAAATGAGAATTTCTATGAAAATTCAAACACTAATACCCAATTTGACCAAAATAACAATCTATTGTATAAAAAAAGACCTTGATGAACCCTAGGAAAAAAAAAATATCTCACCTTGACTTCGTTGAAGTTGTGGTTCCTGAGGTTGCTTCCGACTAAAGCTTTCTCGATCACGGTTTTTCTTCCACTTCTTCCAACACCATATGCTACAAATGCTCCACACCACAAAAACCAACACTGCTCCGAAGGCGATACCAACGATAGCTCCGGTTGACATATTTGATGATGATGAAGGTGGTGACGGTGATGGCGGTGAAGTAAAAGTTGAAGGTAGTGCTTTGGAGTTTGCCGTTGGTGATGGTGCAGCAGTTGTTGGTGGTGATGGCGATGAAGTTGAAGATGGTGAAAGCAGCGGTGATGCTGCGGGAGTTGGTGGTGGTGGTGGTGATGTTGCGGGAGTTGTTGGCGGTGTCGGTGGTGAATATGATGAATATGGTGCAGCTGCTGGGCTTCCCGCCGGAGCATTCGACATTATAGAAAATTAGAGATAAAAATCAAATTTTTAGATGTGAGATTTGATCTGCAAGTGTTTCTTTCTCAAGAAATATTGAAACTGAGAGAGAGAGTGAGAGTGAAGGAGAGAGACTTTTAGCATGACTTGGGTTTTGAATCACTTTTAAATTTAATTTTATGTAAAGTTTTTTAATCCTAATTCTATCATAGAGGTATGTTATATGAAAAACCATTTGTGGGACAACTTATTTGACAACTAAAATATATAAAAAAAAGTAAGAATTGGCACAAATATCAAAGCAAAAGAGAGAAAATAAAAACATAACGTGAGTATGAGAGAGAAAATTGTCACAAAAATTGTCACAAAATGGTTGTACAAATATCATTTCTCTTTTATTAAGCTTTAAGGCTATTTTATTGTAGTATTGATTTAAATAAGTATTTTGTCCTTATAAATATAAATTTTAATTTTAATCTCTAAAAAATTTCAACTAACGGCCAATAAAATAATTTTTGAATGTTTTCATAAAAATTGACAGTGAAACGCGATTTAATTACTTTTTTTAAAGAAGGTAAACGAACCCAACCAAAATTAACGTGAAAGAATTGAAGCTAAGATTTAATTCTTGTTATCATGATTTAAATTTATTTTTGTTCAGATGTTTTCTTTAAAAGTCTAAGAAAATATATTAATAAACTAAAAGAAGTCTCTCTAATACAAGGTGTATCATATAAAGCTAACGATCCACAAAATTATACTATTACACAACAATGTTGCCCAAGCATAAAAAAGAAAATAAAAACTACTCCATCTGTTTTAAAATGAATGTCGTCTTAGTAAAAAAAATTGTTTTAAAACAAATGTCACTTTTAGTTTTCAATGCAATAATATTTTTTTTTTCAATTGCACCCTTTAATTAATACTATATACACTACTTTTTTTAAGAGAACTATATACACTACTTACAATGTATTATTTTTTCTTTAATGAAAAACAAACCAATAATTTTGATAAAATAATATTTCTCTTTCTTTAATCCTAAACAACATTCATTGTACGCGACAAAAAAATGCAGTCTCCAAATGAAGCAATCAAAAACCATCAATACGTTTGATCTTTGACCTTTTCAGTACGAAGTCATTTCTGTCTATATTTTGGACTTTTGGAACCTTTATGTCGAGCCGTCATCAACCCCACCTGATGTAAATTGCATTAGATGAGAGTATGGTACAAAACCCCACTTATACCGAACCTTCTTTAATAGCATGTTCTACCCATTTATGGTATGGATTTTGTTAGGTTGCATTTACCATGCACACTTGGAAAAAATTTCCCCATGGGAAAGTCACATTTTTACCGTCGCATGCATGTTGTCATGCCCATTCATATGAAACTGGAGACTCGACTTTCATAGTAAAAATAGACTTTTAATAAGAAAAATGCACAATTTTTATAAAAGATTAATCTTTTATTTAAATTGAAAATAATCCTCATATAATGATTATTAGCCACTGAAATCAAAATTAACAATTATTTTTACTAAAGACGTGTTTTTAAACTTAGAAATAGAAACATGAAACATGATTTTTTACTTAGAAATTGAAACATGAAACATGTTTATTTTTCTTTTTTGAGTGGGGGTGAGGATATTGAGCAATAATTTTTTCTGGAGGCCCATCACTTTGGGAGGCCCTACTCTGTTGAGCTCTTTGCACTCTCCAAAGTTCGGTCCTGCATGTTGTCAATTATATTTTCCTTTTTTTAGACAAACGATATTTGAACAACTACTTTTTGATAATTTTTGTGACAACCTTCTCTCTCATACTCATATTATATTTTTACTTTTTCTCTCTATTGTTTTGATTTTTGTGTCAATACCTCATTTTCTTTCTAAATCAATGGTTATATCATAAGTTGTTTAAATAACACAACTTTTTTTTAACAAAAGGCTAAAACATATTTTAATGTTGGTGAAGATACATGTACGATCGTAAGTTGTTCAACCCAACAATGTTTATTTATGAAACAACCATAATTTATAAAGAAAATAAGATATTGACACAAAAATCAATGCAGTAGAAAAAGCAAGGACAGACACAAACTTACTTTTTTTAAACTTCTTTTACGCATATGATTGAAAAATTCTTAACCAAAATTGGCGAATTCAATTAAAGAAACAAATTTTAACTTAAATCAGCTTCCATAACGGTGGCTAATTACTGGAGTCCATTTTTACATTTAATAAACAAATAATCCGTTAATAAATAGATAATAAACAACTGGTTGTGGGGTCACTGTGCAATGAAAATAAGTTACTTGTAGATAACCGGTGTAACATCTCAACCGTTGACTAGTAACATCATGATGGCAATCAGGGCAATGATATTTTGGTGGTTGGTTATCCAGTTTGAAGTGAGAAAAATTTATTGAAACCACCCTTAACCAGTAGCCATAACTTGCAAGTAGCACATGAGCTTATTAATTTGGTAAATGCTTCTCTGAAAAAGGGGTGATGAAGATTTCTGTAATGATCATCATGGAAGATCCTTAACAGGCTCTATAAGGAATGTAGATTGGTTATTGTTCATGTTCTTCATCTATAATTAAACTCTTGTACATTAAAGTTCATCCAGGATTCCAGGTGCAAGTGGATGCTCAAACTGTGGCAAACCTCTTCAACCAAGCATAAAGCTGTCTACTTCTAATCTTATTGATTGCTCTTTCTTAGTAAAATATGATTTGGTCAACACAATTGATTACAAAGAGCAAATAATTGAATGTGATGTACATTATTATCTGTTAATAATGTATAGACCCCAATGTTTATTTTTGTAGAAAAAATTATCAGGGTGGCGAAAATATAATACGCGATAAACAATGTCAATAATAAATAACTTATGTTACTACACCTCAGGAAAAAATAAACTTATGCTATTAATAAATAACTTATGCTATTTAATCTAATTTTTATTAATACAAAAGTACATAAGCGTTATTTTTTTAACCTAAAAAAAAGTGATATTTATTTTGTTCATCGAATAAATTTCTTCGATTTTAGTTAATTAATCATGTTCGAAACACAGTCAGACACTGTATGTAGTCACCTCTCGTAATTTAAATTCAAACTTTAATTCATTATATAAAAGAGACTAGTTATTTCCATCGGTGACTGACATAGACAGAGTCGAAGAAAGAAACACTAAAAAACATGATTTTTCTTTTGTCTAAAATAAGTGTTATTTTTTTCTTATCGTATAAATTTATTTGATTTGAGTTAATTAATCTTATTCGAAACACTAACCCTATATATATTCACCTCTCTTAATTGAAATTGAAACTTTATCATCTTAGTCCATAAGATTTTTTTTAGGCAAATAATTAGTCCAGTCCTCTTGGCATCACACGTTTAGTCCTTTTCTGGACAAAAAATTATAACAAAAACATTTTTGTCTATACACACATATCAATGCATCATGCTTCAATCTATATAAACTAGGATCAGTTTCAAAACCATGCATGTTCAGAAGCTGATGAACATGATTATATATCTATACTCTAATTTTAGACAAAAAGAAGAATGTCTGTCCTTTATATATTTGGATTTTTTTAATTCTTTCTTTATACTTTTTTATGAAATGAGGATTTGTTTGTTATGCACGTTGTAGGATGAACATGGAAAATAATACAAATAGGAATAGGAATAAAATCGTAAATATGGGGAGTAATATTCAACGTATAGCCAGTTTAGTAAAGTTTTCTCATGTAACATAAAAAAATAAATAAAAAACCTAGTCTTAATGGTGTCAATATCTATCAAGACCAAAGAATTACTGCCCATTATTTCACTATAAAAAGACCGTAAACTTCACCTTCATAAGCTTTTAGAAGACTGAAGACTACAACTACAAGGTTTTAGCCAACAAAATCGTATTCAAACCCTAGTTGTCTGGTAATATATGCACCATAATTATGTTGTCACAAATAGACACAAAAACGACATCAGTATTACACTTGATTCAAATTTTAGGAGGCTTCTTCCGTATATAATTGAATCAAAATGTGCTTAGGCAACATCACATCATTTTATGTGATTAGTTTTGTAACCAGGGGCGGACCTGAACTTACAATATTAGTGAGACACATTAAGTCCTACATCGGCTACATTACAAGCTTACAAAGCCAAACTATAATATAAATAAGTGAACAACATGATGTAAAGGTAGAACAATTCTCTTTGTGTTGCATCAAATGCACTGCACGTTGTGCATCAAATGCGCTACACTAGTTTAAAGTTTTTGCATATGCTTGTGTTTTGGATCAAACAAAAAATAAATAAAAAAATTTGGATCTGTTTGTTGTGGCACTTGCCACACCAGGACCTTAACAGGTCCGCCCCTGTTTGTAACCTTAAGTTATTCAGTTGAAATTCGCTTAAAAATAACTATAAAATGTTGATTAATGTCACTTTAATTAACAAAATAATCCCCTCTGTCCCAATTTTTTATTTAAAAAAGACACACAATGAAGGGTCCAACCAACACTCGTTTGATTTGGGCACACCATACCCTTTACTTGGACCTAAATACAATTGAGCAAAGTGATTGGCAGAAGAAAGTAAAAAAAGAATGCAATCCAGTCTTCAATTTGACGTTCACACGTGACTCTAAGAATGGATTTGGTCGTAAATCAAATGTGAATGATCATGATCGACGTTCATCTGTTAGATGAGTTAATTTCTTTACTGCGTGGATTTTATGTCAAGTGTATGATGTAATCACAGTGATACTAAATGTAAATTGCATAATTGAACGGAATTTACTAACAACATGTAAAAATTGTACTCCAACATAATTTTGTAATCATCCTTATTTAAACTCATGATTTTATTTTTTTGTTACATGAGAAAAAGAGAAAAGGAAAAGAAAACAAAAAGGAGGGGAAAACAAGGTCCTTAGAAAAGACACACCTAAGGCATCATCCATTAAACCATATGATAAACAAGATGGATGCTCATTGATCGTGACAAGATGGTCTGAACTATTAGCTCCTAACTTAGCGAGAACGTTTGCACATGAATTTCCTATTCAAAGGATATGATGAATAGTAACTGTCCAAAGATATTTGCATAGTGATAGAAATATGAAGTGTTCTTTGCACCAATTGCACCACATGAAAAGAGTCAGAGTAACACATAAGTTTTTTATAGTCTGTCTCCCATCACAACTTGATTCCAATCCAGAGAACTTGAACTCAGCATGAAGGACATTAGAGATCCCAACACTCCCGAAAAAACCAAGTTGGAAACTGCCATCGTGCTTAGGAATTAGACCACAATAACCTGCTTTTCTTGGATTCATCAAAGCATTTCCATCAACATTGAGGATCATGGTGTCCTTATCTCCATGTTGTCAACTCACCGTCTTTGAAGTAAGAATATGAGACAGTGAAGGGGCAGTCCCAAAGGCTTGATGGGTAAGTTGAAGATGGGAATAAATAGTTGCAATTGTCGAGTGCATTGTTAGTCGTACATTATCAAAAACTAGCTTGTTTCTTATGCTGCCAACTCATGATATTAATAATTTTATGTGTCTAATGATCATTTTGCAAACTATAAAACCAATTTTTCCTCTTTCTTCTCCTTATTATCTATTCTAATTCCATTAAATATAGAAAGAAAAAAAATGTATTACCGCATAAATATAAAATAGTAAATAGGTCATACTTACCGCCCATAGGGCCAAACATTAACAACAAGAAAGCCAATTCATAGCGCAAGGAGGATAAAGGAAGGGTAATGAGATTTAATTTTCTTAATTACAATTTAAAACAATATTATTAAAGGATAAAATAGTAAATAAAATCATTTAAATGAAGGGTAAAATAGGTAATGAAAAGGTCAACCCAAACTCATTTTTAAGCCTATTTTCTTTGTGTATAGTATAGATGTACATAAAAATTTGTATATATAAGATAAAAAGATTTAATAGAAACATTAGATTAATTAATAATAATTTTTATTTAATATCTTTAAACATTCAACAATATTAATAATTTAATTATTTTTATATAATTATCGAAATATTACATGATCCGTGATTTTACTAGACATAAATAAAATAAAATAGAAATTCTATAATAATATGTGAATGATACCCTTCAGCCAAATAAATGACTTACGGAGGGTTGAAAATTGCTCTTCTCCCATACACTTTTGCTCATTCCCAAATATTCTAACCAAAATACCCTCAATTCTCCCATACACTTTTGCTCGTTCCCAAATGTTCTAACCAAAATACCCTCAATATGCCTTAAGTCATCTTCAGTAGCATCAACGTGACTTAAGTCACGTTGAGCCAACATGTACGCGAGTTAACTCACGTTGGTTGCAACTTGTTATCTTTCACCAAAGCTTATCATGATGCCCAAAGAAAGTGTTGGTAAAGCCAAAGAAAGGCAGAAAAAAAAGAGGTGAACACGTGGGAACCATGATGTCCACTTCATCATGCTTCTCTTCTCTTCCTCTGCCTTCTTTCACCAAAACCAATTCACAACCAAGTAAGTAAGTAACAACAATAACTACCTCGTACCATGTTGTTTCAGACATCAACAATAATTGCCTTCCTCATGTCACTATATTTAGCAAAGGTGATAAGCTTTGGTGAAAATTAAATTCCAAATTTTTACTTAGAGAATGATTTTTTTTAGAGGACTTGGAGTTAATAAGTTAAAATCAAAGTTTAACTATAATTCATTTAAGTCTTACTTTTTCATTTTTGTCATATATTTAGCACCTAATAGGAACCCATATGTCATGTCGTACATCGAACTTCAACAAATTAAGTTTGATATGTTACTACGAGCTCATTAAGACTTAGATTAAATACTATTCCATGAAAAACATCATAGAGACCTAAATCTACTAAGCACTAAAATGAGTCAAAAGAACGAAGCACTAACACATATAAGTTTCCCTAAAAAAAACACATATAAGCTGGTTTGTCCAATCTTGAGCATGCCATATAGAAGTCACCATTCTTGATTATGGAATCAATTAAGAGGTCATACAGAAGGCATATACACTTAGGCTCACAACATATATGTGTAGAACCAAAAAAAAGCACAAGTTGCAACCCAACGTGAGTTAAATCATGTTGGGGTTCGACGTGAGTTAAATCATGTGGAGCATGAGTTAACTCATGTTAGGGGTATTTTGATCAGTTTACGTGTTTACGTGAGAATGAGCAATTTTGTATGGGAGAAGAGCAATTTTCATTGAGGCCTTGTCTTGACGGGCTTATTGGTTCAGATGGCTCAATAGTGTTCATATAATTTGATGAGAATTTCTTTTTCGACCCTTCAATATCTTTTAGTCCTTTCAAAATTCTGTTTTTACCAGTGATATATAATGCCTGGTAGATACATCTCGAGGGTTTGAGAGTTATCTTTTGGAAGACTCTTTTATAAGATATAATAATGACTAAAAATGTAGTGGCGGAGCAAGAAAAAGAAGCTTGGATGGACCACTAAATTATGAAACTTCTTTTTAATAGTACAATTGTTAATTTGAAGAGTTTCCAGTTGACACAGTTTAAAATTAAAACTCCTCTCCACAAATTAGAAGGTTTGTAAACATCAACTAACCGGTCAAGTGTAAACATGACAAAAATCATGTATATGCAACTTTTGAAACCACCGAAAACTAAAACCGTTGAAAAGTTGTTTAAAATCTTGCAAAAAGGATCTTTGGTTTTAAATTTTTAAATTTTTCCGAGTGACCCACTACACAACTTTGTGGGGATTTTGGATGTGCCAAAAACTAAAATCATCGTAAAATTGTTTAAAATCTCGCAAAATAGATCTATAATTGTTTTTTTTTTTAAAAAAATGGTGGGTCGTGGCCCACCCCAGCCCATGTAGGGCTTCGCCACTGCATAATACTCCTAACGATAAATTTGGTTGTGCTCAACTATCATAGAACCATCCAATATGCTAGGAATGGTTGATATGTCTAGCGTGAGTTATAAATTTTACATTTGATGGAAAATTAGATGTTGAGAGACATATAAATGAGATGATCAATATTTATAATACGTTGAAGTTTTGGGTGAAGATGTAATATGCCAAACTACTCACATGTATGGTTTCTAAAGGCCAATCAATGTGATGATTCCCAAGCCACTCTCAAGACCTAACAATGATATCCAAAAAAAAAATCTTAAAGAATACAATACACGATCAAACTGTTTTATGTAAAGGATACAATAGATGATTTGGAGAAGGTCTATGATCGTTTGAATTGGGATTTTGTAAAGAATACGATTGACTCTGGCATGCCTTCCAATTTTGTTTCTCTTATTTGACATTGTATTTCTTCTTCTCGAATTAGAATGGTTTGAAATGGGGAATCACTTGATGAATTATGTCATTCTTGAGGTGATTGCAGTAGCTTTTTCATCTTGTTAATACTACAGTCAATGAAGATCTTTACAAAACGATTCAACTTACCAGAGGGGCAGTAAATATCGCTCATCTTGCTTTATCGGATGATATTGTTCCGTTTGTTGAAATTGGTGTCGAACAAGTTTAGATGATTTATTGTTTCTTCCATCGATAATGGTTATCTTAGGTTTAAATATGCTTTTACTATTTTTTGTGTTCTAAACACAATTCAAATTATATAATTTGAAATGTGGTTTCATCCCTTTTTATAAGACTCTCTTACTTTTTTCACATATATTAAGAGAAGTGGATAATATTAATGTATCTATTATGTATGTGAATTTTCCTAAAATATCCTTTATGTATTAATATGTGTTACTTTAACTTTTCATCTTCAAAATATGACCGATATTAATAACGGCTATGTTTTGGAGAAAAAAATTGAAAATGTATAGGTGTTTTTATTCAGGGACAAGATTTTTTTAAAAAAATAAATAGTTATGATTAGGAATTTCTGGAGAATATACTAAAAATGAGATTGATCGAGAAGTGACGTATTGTTAATCCATGATGATTTAGACGTCTAACTGTAACAACTTGGCTTAAACTCTAAAATCAAATAAAAAAATTCAAACAATATGATTAGCTGAGATGTGATATCTTGTTAATTATAATTTAACACGCCTTAGTTGTGATAACTTGATGATCTTAAACTCTAAAATAATAAATTAAAAAAATCAACAACAAGATCAGTTGAGATGTAACATCTTCTAAATCCCAGTTTGAAACGCCTGAATTGTGACAACTTACGAATCTAAAATTTTAAGGATATATGTTCTTTGATTATTTTGTGGCAGCGCCAATGGTTCTTAGAGTAAGGGTTTTTTGTCCCTTATTATTCTTTATTGTAACATATTTTTGATGCACCTCTGCTTTGGTTTTTTCATAAAATTTTCTCTGATTTTTCTTTCAAAAACAATTGTATTTATGTTGCTCTATCTTTTAGTTGTAGTTGTGAGTTTTAAGTGTTGTTTGATCAACGAAATGAGATGATAATTTTATTTATAAAAAAAAATTAAAATAGTGATTTTATTTATTTAAAAGGAATGTGTTTCAAATATTGAAACATTTGAAATTAACAAATTGACACTATTGTCTTCATAGTTAAGTACTAGTTATAATATTTTTTTAATTGTAGATGTGTGATTTACGTATGGATTTGATCAGTGAAAAGAATCAATTAAGCGTAAGATTGTAAGAAATTAAAATGTAATTGTATTTGAAAGAAAAAAGTAAAGTTGATGTTTTTTATATGTAAAAGGAATGTGAATCAAACATAGAAACTTCTTTTTGTTTTTTTGACAAAAATATTGAAACTTCTGACATTAACAAATTGTCATCGTTTTATCTATAGTTGTGTACCAATTATCACATTTGTTTATATTGTGCTTGGTGAGTTGCCAAAATTATGAGTGAGCATAAAAAAAACGACAAAAATATATAGTGGTCGAATAACACAACCACCTAGTTTTTGTAGGAAATGGATCATACATAAATTTTTAAATTAATTTATTACCTATATATATATATAACTCGTTGGCGCCGTCAAACCCTCAGGCAACAACTCCAAACCAAATGGTGAACAACCGAGAAGAACCTTTTTAAAGGAGAGTGACTAAGACAATGACAGATGCAATATTTCGATGGACATCTGAGTATCTAACGGATGCAAACATAAGAGAACTTGAGCTACAAAATGAAATTAATTAACCATACAATTATTGAAGAATTTAAAGTGAAACTACACGGAGCAATCAAGTGATAAGCTAAAAAGCCACAAGATATCTGATATTGAAAATGAAATAATTGTTTGAAGTCGTATACTTGGAACCCCGGGATAATCGAAGGGGTTGATGGACGTAATACTAGAATTGGCTTAAACTATGACGAAACAAACCGCATATTAGCAATTCATCATATAGTGAATATATGGAAGACAAAAATATTGTCACATGTCACAGTTAACATTGTTTATAGTGCATACTACTTGAATCAAAATAAAGTTGTACAAGAATCAATGGAAGTAACAACAAGAGATTTGGTGAAATCAAAGCTTAATTGTGACTTAGGACTTAATCATGGGCTTACAAGAGCTTGTTTGTTACCACGGATAGTGTTACCACAACATTGATAATGTAGTGGAGGGACAAGGAGTTGATGTTGCTTTGAAAGTGAAACATTGTGAACATCACAAAAACACAATTGCTAAGCTAAAGATGTATAATATGAAGTCAGTGATCAAAAGAGTCGACATCAACACACATGGAGTTTTGCTTGGAGAAATAGGATCAAATTTTGGCAAATCAAATATCAACCTCAGAGGAATTAACTGTATCAAAGACAACCACTTTGGCTTAAAATACGGATATGGTGGTTAATATTAGTATGGCTAAATGTTTGTTTTTAGTTCTAATTTTAATCTCACTTTCTATAACAATATGTATGAGTTATGTTATGGTATTACTCTAGTTATTAATCCACCTCTTCAGGAAAGACTTATTATCAACGACGCTTTTTGTTTGGTTATGACATTAGTTCCATGTATGAAAACCGAGTTTTCTATTGCATGTAATATATATATATATTCTTCTTCTTCAATCTTCTCCTCGTATCTTGTCCCCTTCAATTCAACCCTAATTTAATTTTTACATTTTCAATTTTGAGTTTTTCTCTACGCATCTACCAATAACCAATTCCCTTCAACAACAAAAAAAATCAAATTTTCCTTATGGGGTTCCAAATTTTCGATCTGTGTTTGTCCAAGCTCAAGTGGGAATTAGTGGGTCGTTGTTGTTTTTTGAAGATATAAGATACAAGTGATGATTTTGGTGATTCTTCAGAGAAAGATCAATGATTTTGAGAAAATAATATGTTGTATTTGAAGCAACCAAGGTGGATTATGAGTGTTCTGCATTGTGAGTTTTAATGATTTTGTTTGTTGCATGTTGTTTTGGTAGTTTCCTGAGAGGGAGACTCGGGGATCTCAACAATATATATGAGTTTGTTGTAAAACAAATAACCGCCCACTAATCCCACTTAAACTGCCAAACACGTCTCCTACGAACTTCATTTAATAATATATCATACAAATTTTTATCACAAAATAACTATTATATAATCCGGAAAACATACTTTGCATATAAATATGGAATGAAATTAAAAAATGCACAAACAACGCGTCTGATACAAACTTTTTTCACGCAAGTACTGTTATATAATCTGGAAAGCATACTTTGCACATAAACATGGAATGAAATTAAAAAATGCACAAATAAAATGAAATCCGGACTTATGTTCTATGCAAAATCCCAATAACATTTTAATGTAAAAATATCAATTCTCTTTCTAATTGAGCTCTTATTTTTATATTATTTATGAGTTTTTTATTTTTATTTGTAGTTAATGTAATTAAGTAAGTTTTGATTTTAGTTTCAAGTGGAGGAGGACTATGGTCTTGAGAAGATAGATAAAAACTACCGTCAGTCGATAACCAAATGGTATATAGAGCGCAACGAAGTGACACAAAGTATTAACAAGTTTTGGTTAAATGTAGTAAGTATCTTTTTTTAAGGGAAATGTGACAAATATCTGTTAGTTTATTTTTGATGTTTATGTTTTTTTTTTGTTTTTTTTTTGTTGGAATTGTTGGTAAATGTCTTGTTTACTCTATTTTTATCTTGTGCAGTTTTTAAGTCACAAGTATTTTAGTTCTTATGTTTGCAAAGAAGGATATTCTTTGAACAAAAATGATGTGAATGTTTGTCTTCTTTTATTGTTTTATTGTGTGCAATTAGATTTTCCTTATTGCTTTGGAAATAACTTGTTTGATGCTTCTTTGTACATTTATATTTAATTTGCATTAATTATATATATAAGTTGGTGCAATTAAAGATAACTATGTATGATTTTTCATATACTAACGTTAAATTAATATGTTAATTTTTTTTTTTTGAAAGGACATGTTAATTTAATGTTAGTATATGTGAAATCATACATAATTATTTTAACTGCCCCAACCCATATTTCTAATTAGTGCAAATCACAGTAATAATGAAAGGTATTATCACTAAATCGAATATCCATAATTGTAATTAATTGCATTTAACAATTTTTATTTGTAAATCTTTTTTTCTTTTATGAACAATCAAATTCATTGTATGTACAAAAACAATAATAAAAAATTGTTTTTATAATCACTTTAAAATATCAAAAAAATTCAATGGATTGTACACGCAATGATTGCATAAAATTAATCAAGAGTCAACATAAGGGTTTAGGGTTTTGTTTTTACCATTTAATTTGAAGAATATAATGAACCAAACCATGAAAGAACTAATGTTGAATAATAGACAAGACCCAAACTAGATTATGTATTCGTGGATGTAAACAACTACCCAAATTTATCTGTGTGTCGGAGAAACAATGTTTTATTAACTTTCTATTAATACATCAATTTATATCATTATCTTGTTGTTAAATTGAGTTTAAATATTGTACAAGTTTGTTTCAAGTGTTGATTTTGTCATTGAAAACAATCTATTAAATATAATATAACTACAAATATAATTCTTTTAATTACAAAGAATAAGATTGTAATGATATGATAGATTGAGTCAAGAAGTTGTTGTCATACGTTAATAATATCATTATTAAATATATATTTTTATTGCTTTATTTTTTTAATTATATCGATGTTAAAGAAAAGATCGTTAAAAGTTGATAATAATGTGTTGGAGGTATCCAACTTTCCATTATTTACCAAATTTAAAGATTTTAATATTTATTTTTTTAGCCTTCAATTTACTTAAGATGTTTTGATTTTAGGATTTGAAAAAAGAAGGAGAGTGAGTTGTGAAGCTATCGATGATTGTATATGACTAAAAAAACGTAGTATGACGTTCACAGAATTCATATCCTTTCGATGCCTAATTTTTGGTTGGAAGTTGTAAGCTACTCTATCCGTTCCTCTTTTTAAATGTTGTTTTTAAAGTAGAATTTTATTATGGTTATTATTTTCTAACTCTAACTGTAAGAAATTTGTGTGAGATGTTGTGTTGTAGTGATTGGATGTTTATTAAGTACTTCTATTATAAAAAATATAAATTGGTTATATGTCTAAGTAACCAAAATTTCGTCTCCAGACGGATTAGGGTTTAACCAACAACCATGTATAATATCGACAAGCTGAGAAAAAAGTTGTATGCTTCTAACGAACAAGTGAAAAGATTGTTAAAAGTTATCCAACTTTTCATTATTTAACAAATTTGAAGATTTTAATTTTTTTTTGTAGCCTTCAATTTAATTAAGATATTTTGATTTTAGGATTTGAAAAAGAAGGAGAATGAGTGTGTAAAGTTATTGATGACTACATGAGTTAAAAAAAATAGTATGACGTTCGCATAACTCATATCTCTTCGATACCTAATTTTTGGTTGAAAGCTGTAAGTTACTCTATAAGTTCCTCTCTTAAATCCCTCAACAACAACAAAAAAGTTCCTCTCTTAAATATTGTTTATAAAGTAGAATTTTATTGTGGTTATAATTTCTTACTCTAGCTGTAAGAAATTTGTGTGAGATGTCGTGTTGGAGTGATTGAATGTTTATTAAATACTACTATTAAAAAAAATTATAAATTGGTGATGTGTTTAAGTAACCAAATTTGGGTCTCTAGACGGATTAGGGCTTAACCAACAACAATGAAAACATCGACCAACAGTGATGAATACTATGATCAAAATGAGAAGAAGAGAAATTACCTTGTTGTAGCTGATCAAAAATTTATATACAGTAACTTCAACCACACATCTTAATCTCAATGAATGTATAATTTTTTTTTATTTGTGACGTAACTTGTGCAACTCACATCTTAGATTTATTTTTGACAAAATACCCAAAGGATGCAACACAACTATTATTTATTATCGATGCTTCTTTTGACTGAAGCTTCATCCTTTCACCAAGCGCTTGCAAGTTGTCCTCCTTTTCTTTGAAGATTCTATAATTGCGCTCTTTCCAAATGGTCCAAGCTACTGACAACCAAATAATCTGCATGGACTCAGTAGACTTCTTTGAAAAGCTCCGCAAGCCACTAAACTGATGGAAATTAGCAAAGAATTGACAATGGAAAGCTGATGAAAAACCAAGCCAAATCGCAACAATATTCCACACGCCACCAAAGAAATCGCATGTAAGAAATAAGTGCTCTCTGTCCTCGTTGATACCGCAATTAGCAATACAACCCTGTTCAGATACAAGCAGAACCTTCTATTGGAAGAGTTTATCTCTAGTAGGACTCCGATTTAAAAACAGGCGCGAAGCAAAAATCAACACTTTCAGGGGCACCGCTTTCAGCCACAAAAATCCGTTTTTCGCGTGACTTTACTATATTAAACCTAGATTTATTTATGCAAAATGTCATCTTCTCTTATTTCTAAAAGTTAACCCGTGATGCAGTATTAACCTTATATTTAACCTAATTTTTTCGCGTGTCTTTACTAAATTAACTCTCTTATTTCTAAAAGTTAACCCATGATGCAGTATTAACCCTAGATTTAACCTAATCTCTTTTACCAAAATAACAAACAGAAATAAATGGAAGGAGAAGAAGAAGAAAGATGAAGATAAGGATTTCACCTGCCAACATTAGGTTTTTGTTTTAATTTATTTAATATTATTACTTTTTATTACTACTAATCTTACTTGTTTTGGCACTTTGAACTTTAACTCTTCAAAACCAATTCCTTTATCCTAATTTTATTTCTTGCATATTATCATGTTTTAATGGCTAAGTTTTTTTTTTTTTTTTGAATATG
>Ga0228710_1007180_pt1 | contig 16570 bp, 10 predicted proteins | sample MedpolnodulmetaG_FD_177995 | JGI IMG/M metagenome (GOLD analysis project Ga0228710, IMG submission 177995) | Root nodule microbial communities from Medicago polymorpha collected in Santa Monica, California, United States - pink nodules | ecosystem: Host-associated > Plants > Roots > Nodule... | reverse complement strand
ATTTTCGTTTTTTTTTGGCCTATTAGGGGGTAAATCAAAACAAAAATATTTTACAGGGGGTAAATCAAAAAAAATATTTTACAGGGAGGAAAATTGGAAATGACTTATATTACAGGGGATAAAAACCTATTAACCCTAGTTTTTTTATGGGAGTTATATATATTTATTTAGAATTGCTCTTTAAGCACCTAATGATTGCTCTCAAACATCCACCGAACAACAATTATTTGCACAATACTTTTTAGACCATTTAAGACATTTTTTAACTGGGTCAATCGATTTAAAAAGTGTTCCAAACCGTAGTTATTTACCATTCAACTTTTATTAGGTGCCTAAAGAACAGTGGTCTTTATTTAGAAAAATTACACGTGCAACTATCAAGCAGGAAATCCCTTTCTCCTACACTTTTAACCAGCTTGGAAGGATCATCCAATTTTTAAATGGAGTAACAATCAAGGCCAAAGTTCAAATCAAGGAGTCCATCAAAATCAAGAACCAAGGAAACCCTCTCAATTAGAAGATACTTTAACTCAATTGATGTCTCATGAAGGTGACCCAAAGCAACATTGAAGCTATAGAATCAAACCAAGAAACCGCCAATGATTTTCATACTGCTTAACGAAACTCAGTCATGCAAATCTTTGCTTTGAGAATCTAACTCATAAGCTAATTTCTTTAGGGGTTTTAATAACCCTTGTGATTCATCAAAAACCACATACGTTTGAAACATATAGGAGCTGGATTTATTCATTCGGAAGACAAAATAACCTTCTTTTTTTATTTTATTTGCCCATCTAAAATACATATAGGAGCTAGAAACAAACCCCCATTCTTTAGGCTAAGGCTATCAACCCTGCCATTAGAGCATCTCCAACAAGAGTTTTTATCATTGAGTTTCAAACACTAGGCAACTATTTCGTAACTTTTGTGTCTGTTCGAGCACGTCTACATGTCAATTTGAATTCCATAAAAAAAGTGCACAGTATGTCTTAATTAAGTTATCACTTCATGTGGATATATAATTAATTATGCTTGCAATCAAAGAACAAAAGAATTAATTAATTAAGCTACAATATCATGTGAGTAGCTTAAAATAAACACCCTTTTAATTGAAATATATTACCTCTCCTCTCCTCTTTTAAACCAAACATATTTCTATTTCACCATCCACCCCTCCCTTTTTCCTTCACTCCATTAAAATCACATAAACTAAACATACTTTTAATTGAAATCTATTACCACCCCTCTCCTCTTTTAAACCAAACAGATCTCTATTTCGCTACCCACCCCTCCCTTTTTCCTTCACTCCATTTAAATCTCTTGCCTCTCCTTTTTTTTTTCTTCCCTTGAACATACTAGACCACTAAATTATGACATTGATAGACAAACGGGAGGTTAAATAGTTAAATAGGTATTTGATTCTTATAACTATTTTAAATTTTTGCTTAAAAAAACTATTTTAAATTTTGATTTTAGTCCCTCTAAAAATTTTCAGTAAGTTTTAGTCTTCAATATTTTCTGTCACGACTTTTTATCTCTATTTATAAGTCAACTCATATATATCATTTACGATCTCTCATACAAATTTTTTGAATTTTTTTAACAAAATATTAATTTTTAAATGCTAAAAACTTAAAGATTTATATTTAATTTATTTTTTGTTAAACAAATTTAAACTTTTGCAAAAGAGATTTCAATAATGTACTCAACATGATTGAAAAAATAATTTAAAATTTGGAAAGATTCACATATGTTTACTTAAAAACATATTGTGATGGAAAATATATGAGATAATTAAAAACGAAATTTGAGATATTTATAAAAAAGCAAAAATTTATCTAACCCGAGACCAAATTGTGTATTGGTTTTGTCATAGACCAATATGCGACGTAATGTGTAGTTTGACACTGACTGTAATGTCCTTTTGAGTTATTTTGTAATGTCCTTATGAGTTACTCCCTCCATCTCTAAATTATAGTCGTTTAAGGTTTGTGCACGATTGTTAAAGAAATGATTAATTGTGTTGATTTCAATGGTAAAATTAGTAGCATTTACTAAAACACCCTTATTAATTGTAGTTAGTGGAGTAGTTAAGTTGAATGAAATTCAATAAATAATGGTATAATAGTGGAAAAAAAATAATAAATGCTGCATTGGTATTGTAAAATGACAATTATTTTGAGAAAAAAAAAAATGTTAAAAAGACAATAATTGTGAGACGGAGGGAGTACTTGTTAAACTTTTGTGTGATCTTAAGTAAATTTTTGTTCCTTGTACTTTTATTTAATCTACTTCCCTTTGGCTTAAAAAATTATTACATTGGGAGAGATGGAAAATTTTGGTGGGAGATATCAAAATCAAGATCTTACTCAAACCAAAACCAAATGATCCATGATACTTTGCAATTTCCCCTTTAGGCTTTGTTTGTGAGTGTGAAGGGAAGGGAAGTGTTTTGGAAAAAAAAGGAAGGGATAAGTTGAAGAAATAGAAGACAATGGGAGGAGAGAGCTTTGGATGTTAATTTTTCATTCACAAAACAAAAACTCATCATTTAAGGAAACTAAAAAATTGTATTGAGAGAGGGTTTTAGAGGGTTTATATGAATTTTTCAAAATCAATCTATGTTGTTATAATATTTTTAACATTTTTTTGAGCAATAATATGCTTAACAATAAAAATATATTAATCAAGTTTATCACTCTCTAAAAAATCGTCCTTTCTAAAAAATTGAAAGATTTCTCAATTTTTCTATATATTTCCAACCCCCAAAACCCTCCCTTTCCATCTTTTCAAACTCTCAAACAAAGTCTTAGTCACTCCCGCGAAAACACCTACCTGAAACACTTGTGCAGAATATTGAGTCTAAAATGAACCCTTTCAATTCTACGGCAAAATGTATATACTAACAAACATTGCATGATGTGGTGATGTAGCAGCACTAGGTATGGGATTATGAAAATGCTTGAATGAGCATATATGAATATTGCAAATCAGTAAATGTAAATTTTCCCCGTCTTGCATTCCCCTCTTTGAAGTTGATTATTCAAATCTTGTTGAGGCAACTGCTAAGAAAATGTGACATGTAAGTTTTATGAATAACATCGAAAACTTAGGTTTTGTTTGTCAGTTTGAAAGAGAAGGGAGGAGAGAGTTTACCAAAAAAACGAAGGAATAAATGGAAGAAATAGAAGACATTGGGAGGAAAGGGTTTTGGGGGTTTATTTTTCTTAATAATACAAAACTATCCTCATTTGGGGAACCAAAAAATTATATTGGAGGAGGGTTCTTGGGGTTTTTTCGAAGGTTTATATGAATTCTTTAAAATTAATCTTTGTTGTTATAATATTTTTAAGGCCAAATACATTTTTTGATCTTTTAAGTTTGACAAAAATATCGGGTTAATCTTTTAAGTTTTTTAAGTTTCAAATTGGTCCTTTAAGTTGTTAATTTAATACACCGATATCCTTTTAAGGACCTTTTTGAAACTTAAAAACTTAAAAAACTTAAAATGAGTGTATCAAATTAATAGCTTAAAGGACCTATTTAAAACTTAAAAAGCTTAAAGGACTAGTGCAATATTTTGGTCAAACTTAAAGGACCAAAATAGGTATTTGACCTATTTTTAAAATTAAAAATATATTAATCATAACATTAATCTAGCATTCTCTAAAAAATTGCTCTTTCGAAAAATGTGAAATATTTTTCAATTTTCCCTATATTTTCCATCCCCAAAACCATCCCTTCCCCTCTCCAGATTCTCAAACAAAGCCTTAGGTATCAAGGTTTTAAACTGGTGGAAGTCATGTGACAATGTTTGATATTGAGGAGAATCACGATCAAATGCAGCTTCAATCCTATTCACATTGCAATCTGCAATGAAATATCTCTTATTAAAACCTGGTTTGACACCTTTATTAATACAATTTACTTTGTTATTTTTTTTTAGTAATTTACTCTATAGAGTATTTGATTTTCGAGCGGAGATCAGATGGAGGTTAGTAGTCAAATAGCTCGAGGCACATGAAGACCTAAAAAACTATAAAAGAAGGTTTAGAGATTAATAAATTGGATATATGTGATATATGATAAGATATTATGACGTCGTTTGATCCATACAGTTGTAGTCAGGTTCGAGTTTTTAAGTTGGATCGGTAGGTTGGTGAAAGATAGTATAAATGAGGGTCGTAACATGTTTCGTAAGTAGGATCAATAGGTTGTTGATAGAGTTGAGAAAAAAAAACCCAGAGAAAATAAAGGAAAAACAGAGGAACGAAGTAAATAAAACAGAGAAAGTATTGGGAGAACAGAGCAACACAAACAAAAAACAAAGAAAATAGAGGAAAAATATATGAAATAGAGCAAAACAAACCTGAGTAAAGTCGAAGAACGATTGAGGTGCCATGGGACGTAGGATCGTACGGTCCTACCTACCAACACTCGATTATGATTACAAGCCAACTTCAGTTTGTGAGATAAGGCGTGATTGTTGATGTTGTTGGATTCATTTGATAGCATGAGTTATAAAAGAATCTTTCTTCTGTAAGACCATATCAAGTACCGATTATTGTTTTTTTAGTAAGACTCTGTTTGGTAAAAAGAAGCTATAAGTTAGCTGATAGCTGGTAAGCTAACTGATAGTTGAAAAGGTAGCTTATAGTTAATGACTGATAGATGATAGCTTATAGCTGAAAAACTCACTTATTAAACATAATGTGTTTGGTAAAATTAACTGTTGAAGTGGCTGATAAGTATAAAATGACATAAAAGGACGTGTTTTTTCGAAGGTATTTATTTTTTAATATTTTAATTCATGCTTAAATATGTTTTTGGTCCCTATAAATATTCAAACTTTTGGTCTTAGCCTCCATAAAAATTGTCTTCAATTTTAATCCTCCAAAAAAATTTCACCGACAATATTGATATCTGCTTTTGGTTTCAAAAATGAATCCCAAAATTAAGAGCAAGGTGAAAAAAAATGTGAGCAAGAATATATAAAATTTTACAATATACCATAGGCTAATTATAACAAAATATAAAGCACTTGTAAAAAGAAAAACAAAATATAAAGCATTTCTTTAAAAAAATAATATAAAGCTCCTTAAAAAAAATAAAGCATGGCATTTTTATTTTTTTTTAAGGGAAAAACGTGGCAGTTATGAAATAGGTACATGGATGGTTAGTTTTATTAAAAAATAATTAAATTAAATTAATAGGGTTAAAATTGGAAGAAAATATAAAAAGTTACAAGCTAAAAGCTCAAAAGCTACTTGAATTAACTTCTTAAAAAACGCTATAAGCTAGTGAGAATTTTTTTTTACCAAACACATCTCATTCTATCAAAACAAGCTTATAAGTTAGTCCAACAAGCTGTAAGCTAGCTTTTTTGTGTTACCAAACACAACCTAAACCAAAGTTGTGATATTCATTTCAATGTCATCATATGTGTTAGTAGTATCTTGTCCTCATCGCTATGTTAGAGTCTTTCATAGCCTTGGATATCTTATCCAAGCACAATCCATGATTTTTCCCTCTGTTGAAACCACAGTCGAATGTGAATGTGAAACTACCGCTCTACAACAAGCCATTTAAGTTGCTCTTGACCTAAGCCTCAATCAGGTAGTTTTTGAAATTGATCAGGTAGTTGTGAATGCAGTCCTCAACAACAGTCTATTTGTGAATGAACTAGGAAGTTTACTGTCTAATTGTAGGGCTCTGGTTTCATCTAATACTAGTTATGCTCTAGCTTTTATTAGGAGACAAGCTAATAGAGTCGTTCATAATCTTGCTTAAGCGTCTATATTACATGCTAGTTAGTCCCAATATTTCTGCCATCCACCTTATTGTATTCACTATCTTATTATTATGGAGGAAATGAAATGAGATATCCTTTCTTAAAAAAAAAAAAACCAATGTGACATAATGTATAGTTTGATAATTCTTGTTCCTTGTACTTTTATTTAATCTACTTCCCTCTGGCTTAAAAAAAATAAAATAAATTAGTCCAGTGTGACATGGAGGAACAAAATAGTGGTTTGTTCAAAAGGAAATATTACATTGGGAGAGGTGGACATTTTTGTGGGAGATTATCCAAATCAAGATCTTACTCAAAACAAAATCAAATGATCCATGACACTTTCCAATTTCCCTTTAGTCTCTCCCGCGAAAACACCTACCTAAAACACTTGTGCAGAATATCAAGTCTAAAATGAACCCTTTCAATTCCACTGCAAAATGTACATACTAAAAAACATTGCATGATATGGCGATGTAGCAGCACTAAGTGAAGCCTTGTGACGTGTCTTTGTGCTTCAATGCTATGGGATTATGAAAACGCTTGAATGAGCATATGTTGTCAGGTTTAAAAACTATAAAAGAAATATCTTAGAGATTAATAAATTGGATAGATATGATGTATATGATAGAATATTATGACGTCCTTTGATCCTTGCATATGCAGTCAGGTTCGAGTTTTGAAGTAGGATCAATAGGCAGGTGAAAGATCGTAAACACGAGGGTCATAACACATTTCGTAAGTAGGATCAATAGGTTGTTGATAGAGTTGAGAGAACAAAAACAGAGAAAATAGAGCAAAAACAGGAAAGAATTTAAAAAACATAAATAGAGGGAAAATAGAGGAAAAACAGATGAAATAGAGGAGAAACAGAGCAAAAACGAACCTGAGTAAAGCCGAAGTACGATTGAGATGCCATGGGAAATAGGATCGTACAATCCTACGAACTAGCACTCGATCCTGACTACAAGCCGACCTCAGTTTGTGAGATAAGGCGTGATTGTTGTTGTTGTCATGGTCGGATTCATTTGATGGCATGAGTTATAAAAGAATATTTCTTCTGTCAGACCATATCAACTATCAAGTACTGATTATTGTTTTTTAAGTACTCACTTTGCATTCATAGTAAACCATAGGACACGGCACACCCATATTTTTCTTTCTCAATTCTTAGGAAACTTTCTGTAGAGTTAGAGCTAGGGCTATTCTTAAAAAGATATGCTTCAAGTTCTACTGATATTTCCTGATTGCAATGTAAACATAAAATATGCTTTAATTTACTAATGGTACGTGTGAATTGACTTATTTGAGCTTATCTATCAGCCAAAACACTTGCGAGATTGTATATATGAGAAAGTATGAAAACAAATTATGACATGTTCATAAGTTTTTTTAGCCAATTTCAATATTTTCTCGAGAATAGGTTATGAAAAAAACTTATAACTTTTTTGAAAACATTTCAACTTTATTTCATCTTTTGTTAATGAAATAACTTATACATGATAACACTTATGTTATGTTATAAGCGTTTAATTAAGCTGTTTCTCCAAACAAAGCTAACTCTTATTGAGTTTTGCTTTATGTTTGACCAAATTTCTTGTGATGTTCAACATATTATTCAGAAAAAGGTCAACTTTTCTTCATCTAACTCATAAAATTCAAATGCTTAAGGTTCAACATGATTTTGTCAAAGAAGGTGGGTAGGGGGAGGGGGGGATAGAATTTAATCATGTTGAATACTATGAACAATGTGTGAATATAAAGTTGAAACTTGAAAGCCAAGCATTTAATTCACAGATATTAAATTAAGAACATTCTCATATACTTATATCATAATTTTGTGGCCAATATTCTTACAACCAAAGGAACTTCTGTTTAGTAATGTTTGTGGCCTACATTCTTTTCATAAAAGAAATCAAGTAACATAAATAATTAAGAAGAATATCATAAATGTTTATTGATAAGTCACAATACGGTCCCAATTGCATGTGCCATTATTTTATAATTGGACCTTCCTTTTGCCTTTCAAGGATTTATTGTAAATTTGACTTGTGGCCCTTAGTTGATTGAGAGAATGCAATTTAATACCAAATTTCCTTAATGATTGCAAAAAATATCCTAGTTAGGTTTACCAGGTTTGTCTGTTTTGTGTCTCAATTAGTATAGCCTCTATGATATAGGTCTAGGTCTAGTCATGTGGTGATATACAGTTCTTTGGATGTTTTAGATTATTGAAGCACTAAAGTTGTGAAATAAATTGTGTGGTCACATTTATTCAGATTCTATCCAAAATCCATTAGATTGTATGCTATTGGGTTACACTCCATTTGTCCAGTCCTATTTGTGAGAGGGTGTGTTACAAGTCTCACATTAAATGAGATATGATCAGAAAACGTATTTATACATACGTGGTGGGCACTACGTCCTCACCTTAGAAATCAATTTTTTATGCCTTGAGTAGTGCTCAATTCAAATTGTATGAGTAAACACCAATGTATCGGTGTCAGGTGAGTGCTGTGTTAGACAATGTTTGATATCATTCAACGTTCAATTTGAAGTGTAAGTGTTACATATATTGCTGGTATCTTGAAAACACCGATCAGAGGTTACGTTCCGATAGATTGAACAATTTGGGGGGGCCTATACAGAGAGACCCCTTGAATTTGGTTAGAGTTCAGTTTGCATGCTGGTTCATATTAGGATGTGCATACTGGTTGGTTTTTTGACATAACAGGCCCCCATCATGGTCCTTATTTGCTACTTATACAGTCATGGACCCTGCCTAATATGATGTATGATGCCCAAATATTCTAAATAATCATGGTTTGAGGGTCAAGAATCTGCAGTTAGAACATCAACTTCTAATTTATTATGATTGATCAGTTTGGTATCTGTTCATCAACTGGTTTTTTACTTGTACATGAATTAATTAAAATAAAATAAAAAACCATATTAGAGACTTAATTAATCAAAAGTTCTCTTGTATATGTGATTGATCTATATTAACTAATGGAAAATCAAATCCAAGTAATTATCAAAATTTTGTGGTTTTTTACACTTCAATGATAATAAATCTTTCTTAATTTTAGCTGAAGATACACTATAGTCTGATAAGGTACTATTTCCTTGTGCAGTAAAGGGAACCTCTTTTACATTCTTTCCAATCAGGAGGCAATAATTGACCCTGTGAAAACTTATTTTCTTTCAAATTACTGCAAACTTAGCACAGTTTTTTAGACAATCTCTATATAAAAGTATTTCAATTTTTCTGACATGTTTGGTCCAAAGCTGACATTGTTTTGACGTGCTACCTGTTGTTAGATTCTTGAGCTTAGAACCAAATAGTTGAACTTGAATATATCTATCTATCTTAAGTATACCAGCTTTGACTAATATATTTTATCTCAAATATAAACAAAGATTCTTTTTATTTTTTAGATTAATTAAATAACTTATAGACGAAATATATCGATTATTCAATGAATTGGAAAAAAGAATCTTTGTTTAGATTTGAGACAGAAGGAAGTATTTCTTTATTGTTTGCAATTGAAGTATGGTCCTGGTGTGGCCATTCTTGATGGAGCCTTTCAAGGATATAGTACTGGCTACAATTGTGTCACTGTTATGGGCTCAATTATGTTGACAACAAGGACTAAGAATTTTGAAACTCACCAAAAAATTTAAATTGCAGTTGTATTTACAATATAGTTAGTTGTTAAAAATCATAGTCAATTTATTTAATATGACGCGTATTACAGTTGCAGACCATCTATAAGTCACCCCTTTCACACTTTCATTTTTTATTTTTTTATTTTTATTTTTGATAAAAAAAAGTTCTATTCAAGTTATATGTTGGAATAAGATAACTCATTTGGTAAATCTAAACCATGGTTCTTCTAAATTGTGACCGTGTTCACAACTATAGTTACACTGTAAACCTTTATATTGCGGTAGAATACTGACAAATGGCACTGATCCGGTCGCAATTAATTCTACAGCATTGTTATTTCTAGCGAAGCCTATGTTCACGAATGTATCCCGAATTAGCTTTCCACCGTTAGATTTCCTTTCACACAATACATGGCTGGATGGATGAAATTTAGATATTTTGCTACGGTAAATGTTTGTATTGTCGTGATGTCATCGTGATAATATTTTTCGCTTTATGCAGCATTTCCGTTAATTCTATTGCGGAAACCTCTAAATTTTTAATGTTTAGAGCCACACAATTGTGGTTGCAAACCGCAATTTAAAACCATGATCCGGAATATGTGGAAGTGTCAATGATGTAACTATATCAGTAACAAAACTCATTTCTAAAAGATTTTTACATTCATTACTTCTCTTTTCCCTTCCTGTTGGTGCTATACAAACATTTTACCACCTGAATCATGGTTGTTGAAGGAAGACAAAATCTTGGTTCAAACCTCAGTTAAATTTTCATTAATTCCCATTTAACAGGAACCATCCAACATTTTAGAGGTAGTCAAACTATGTTCTATGAGCCACTATTCATATCACAAATTTGCATGATTACACTTTTGGTGACTCTGAAATGCTTTGTAAAGAGGGGCGCCAGGATTTTGACCTCTGTACAGCAGCAGGATTTGTGGACCCTCCTGACCTTTGCTTGTGTCTCTCTGCTCTGCCTCCCTGGAATTCATTATGCACTTTAGCATCATTGTTGAAAATCATGGTTAAACTTATCTACTGATATAAACACTTAACTTTTGAGACGGTTCGGAAGAACATACCAAAACAGCTTATGACATGTTCATAAGCCGTTTTCAATTTATTTTCATAAGCTTTTTATGATAGCTTGGGAAAAAAACTTTAATTATATGAAAATAGTTTGACTTTATTACTTTTTGTATAGAAATAGTTTAGAAATAAGTACTTATATGTTAGGTGAAAATAGCTTATAAATAAGTACTTATATGTTAAAAAAATTGTTCAAAATTTAGGATTATAACTCATTTCATGTTCTTTGAAAATTATGACCAGGTGCCAATGCTTTGACAAGGAAAACAATAATTGAAATTGCATGTCATATTGGTATCAATATGAAATAAATCCACTAAGATTCAGCACTTATAGAACATGTGCCATGTGATGTGAGATTTGGTAGATAGATAAAAGTCTTTAATAGATTCACTACTTAGATTAATTAAAAAAACTTCTTACTATAATATTATTCATGGAAGGGTTGAAAAAAGAAAGAAAGAAAAGGACTATTGATATATTAGAATATGAGATATACCTGATATGTCTTTCCTTGGTCAGATTCTTCTCCTTTCTTTGTCTCACAACCTGAACCTTCCTTTTCTACCTTCACTGCATGTCCCTCTGTCTTCATACTCTTTGCATGCTTCTTTGCTTTCAATACCTTCATAACCTCTATAATCATAAACATAACACAAAAAAAATTAACAACATGAAGCAACAAAATAGCCAATGACCCTTTTCACAAAACTGTCTAAACTATAAGAAATTCAATACGCAATTTCGATGGACTGGTTTGACTTCTGGAAGGAAAAAAAATAGTCAATACAAAGTTATTTCGATTAAGATTGCAGTTGCAGTTACGCTGTAAATCTTATATTAAAAATAAAATGTGGACAAATTATGAAGATTCTAAACTATTTATATTAAGACCGAAACTGTTGAAATTTGGCCTAACTCATTCTTGCAAAACCGAACTACCGTTGCAGACTACAATTTAGAACTATGCAAAGGAAGATACATACCTTGATTAGTGATGAGCCTATAAGCATGACCAAGATTAAGAGTTTCATTAGGCCTAAGCAACTTAACACGAGTAAACCTAACTGTCTTTTGTTCTTGATTCTGTTCTTGAGGTTGAGGAGGTAATGGCATAATCAAAGAAACATAGTGACCAGGATTGGTTTTCATAACCTCACTAGCAGTTACTGGCCAGTACAATCTATCTATCTTCCCACATGGATGTTGGATCACAAGAACTGCAGCATCAACAGCTTGACAATTTCCCATAGAAAAGAAAGATGAAGAAAATTGGAGAGAGGGAGATAAGGGAAGATGAATGAATGTGTGTGATGAGATGAGAGAAGATGGAGATGAAATGAAGTAAGCAAAAGTCTCTATCTATACAGCTCCTACTAGCACCCCACAAATATAGTAAAATCAGGTTCTAAAGAGAGGTGGTCTTTGTTTTTGTTCTCTAACAATAATTATAAGGCCTTGTCTTCACAACAACTTGATATCATTATATATGTACTTGGCAAGTCAATTTATGAAACTTAAGAATTGCATAGGGAAGGGTGTGAGTAAAATATTGTGAAGTTTCGATAAAAAAAAAAATATTGTGAAGTTTTTCAATTTAGTTTTTGCAACTCTTTGATTTTTTTGATAAACAAAATGACTATAGTTATTAAAAACTTACATATAAATGGAGGAGTTGAAGTTGGAACTCCAATCTTTACGCAACTCTTTGATTCTCATTGAAGAGATACGATAATTTGACTAAAATTTGCTAACCATTTGAGTACGGTCAGTTAAATTTAGTAAGACTAATTTTAAAACTTGAACTAAACATCTTTTTCTATAGATAGATCAGATGATGAATGTCCTCGTGAACTTAACTCAATTGGTAAAGACAATGCATAATATATGCAAGATCTGGGGTTCAAACCTCGACCACAACAAAAAAAAAGATCAGATGATGAATAATTATTGAAACTCACACAGAACTTGAATGGTCGGTGTGCAAACACCAACCACAACGTCTACCCTAATAATTTTTAGGAAAATGTTAACTTGTACCCTTAAGGCACAAGATAAGGAACTCAATATAGTAAATTTTTGTTGGAATGTGTGTATTCAATTTAATTTTTGACTTTATAATAAATAGAATGCGCAAAATTTGAGGGAATATTTCTACTTTTGGGTTTCGGGGCACAAGTTAACATGACCCTAATTTTTATATTTTACCAATTAAGCACTGACTTGAAGAAAAAAAACATTTTATTTTATTTAGTATAAAATTCTATAATTTTTTTTTATTTAGTAACATTTTCATTTATTGGGTCTATTTATGGTTATTATTAGGATTTTAATATTGGGCAGGCAGTGTTTGACACCACACCGGCCTCCTAGAAGTGGTGTAAGTGCCACGTGGAGAGATATGGGGTGTGATGACAATTGGACGGATGTGTTCGGAGGTGTCGTCGGGGTCAAGCATTGCATTAATATATTCATTTAAAGGTAAGACAAAATGGGTCTTACGTATGCTACTAGCTAAATAAAATAGTACTCCTAACATTGATGTAAAATGTTGACCAAAAAAAAAACATTGATCTAAAATGAAGAATGATATTTTGAGATAGTTTTTTTGAACAAACTTCTCTTGTACTCGTGTTTTTTACTTTCATTTTCTATTGTTTTTGTTTAAAAAAAGAGGTAAGTATGTTGTTCCTAAAGTTATTAAAAAGGAAATGCTAACATGCATTTTTAAAAAACATTTTAATAAATCAAATATAAAAATAGTTTATTGGAAACATTTAATCTTTAACTTTTAAATGAATTGAATGCACAATTTTTTAAAAAATATTTCTTTTTTTAGGTTTCTTAACATGTGGCATAAGAGCACAAGTTAACACTACCCTATTAAAAAATAGGTCAAATATCTCTTTTGGTTCTTTAAATTTTACAAAAACACAGAATTTATCCTTTAAATTTTTTAAGTTTTAAATATTGTGAATTTAATCCACTGTTAACCTTTTTGAGATTTATTTGAAATGTACAAACTTAAAAAAGTCCAAATATATGCATTAAATTAACTTAAAGAATATGTTTAAAACTTAAAAAGCTTAAAGAACTAACTCGATATTTTTCTCAAACATAAAGGATGAAAAGAGGTATTCGATAAAAAAAAATATTTTAAAATGATTGTACAAATATCACTCTTCTTTAAAATTATCATCATCTCCGATTTTTTGTTGTTAATCCTCAAGGAAAAAAAAAATATTGTTTTTTAAAAGATTATTTTTTAAACAATGATAAATTTTTTATTTTAAGGAAAAGATCGGGTGCAGTGGGGTTACCTGCTGCATAACCCTGATCATATAATAATATAAAGAAAAAGAGTACATAGAAAGAGGGGGGAACTAAAGCCAACACCCTCAAGGAAAAACAAAATAAGAAAGCAAACAAAGAAAGACGACAAAAACACATCAAAGTACTAACGAGATGAGCGATTGGATACCTTGAACCCTTTGCCAATTTCACTTTGTTGCTGTATTAACTTGTTATTCAATTTTCTTGGGACACTAATTGAAATTGCTCTTCATTTTGAGCCATGTTAGCCCATGATTCGCTCAAATACTTTCTAGCTTGTTGGGCTTTAGTAGGAACTAACCCTAAAACTTGCATTTCGTGAATAACATTTGCATTGAAGTTTGACAAGTTAGAGTTTGTCGCCACCATGGCTCTACCAAGAGGTTCCTGAGTTGAAGTTTGGGTGACACGGCCTCACAAAAGAAGAGAGTATGCTACTACTTCATTGGTGGAAGTCATGTAATTACAAGAAGTGGTATTATGAATATAGTTCAGATCAGTGATTGCATCACTCCAAGGACCAGCTATACACATATCCAAATATTGGTTGCTCTGATGAGCCTCCCTCTTTTTCACAAGTAGGACAGAATCATCAACCTGCAATGATTGCACATTATATGCTCCAACATAAATATTAGAAATCTCTTCCTCGTGGTTTAAGACATCTCTCACAAACACACAATCACAATCTCTTTAGACCTCGATATATCATTAATAAGAGAATCTATTTCTACAACAGTTTTACTATAACAAGTAACATTTTTTTGGAAAGTACCCGCATGAGGCGTGATCAATACATCTACCTTCTCAACAATTGAACCACCAGGTTTAACATGTTCCATTTTTGGAGGAATTTGATACTTGTAGTTCTTAAGAGAATGTCCAACAATCTCACACGAGTTACAAAAAGGGGGAAGTTTCTCATACTCAAAATCCACATAAAAATCAAAATCCTTTCTTTGAACGAGGATTCTTTCACGCAAATTTGAAGTTAGATCAAGTTCAATTAGAACTCTGGAAAAATGACTGAAATTCCTCTTCTTAGTTACCTCATCAAGACCTAAAGGAGTGTCTAGAGCCCCTACAATTTCAAACAATGTTTCTGGTTGCCAATATCTTGGGTCCTTAGTACAAAATGACGGAGAAATAGAAGCAGGTGTAAGTCATCGTATTCAAGCTGGGTGGTTGAAATGGAGAAAAGCCTCATGTGTTTTGTGCGATAAGAAAGTACCACTTAAGTTGAAAGGAAAGTTATATCGGACAGCAGTCAGACCGGCGTTGTTGTATGGTACGGAGTGTTGGGCGGTTAAGAGTCAACACGAGAATCAAGTAAGTGTAGCAGAGATGAGGATGTTGTGTTGGATGAATGATAAGACTACACATGATAGGATTATGAATAACACCATTAGAGAGAGTGAGGGTAGCACCTATAGTAGAAAAGTTGGTAGAAAATAGACTTAGATGGTTTGGGCATGTAGAGAGAAGACCCATAGATGCCGTGGTAAGAAGAGTAGATCAAATGGAGGAGAGTCAAGTTAAAAGAGGTAGAGGAAGACCTAGGAAAACTATTAGAGCAACCATTAGAAAGGATTTAGATGTCAATGAGTTGGATTCAAATTTGGTGTATGATAGAACACTATGGTGTCATTTGATCCATGTAGCCGACCCCATTTAGTGGGATAAGGCTTGGTTGTTATTGTTGTTGTTGTTTTTGGTTGCCAATATTCTCGGGCAAGACCATGAAGGTGTATCCATGTTTGAGCAATGGACCACTGCACAATGTTAGGGTTAAAGTCAGTAGTCCAAGTGAAGGTACGAAGGAAGCCAAGTGTGAGATTCTAGGAGCCAATAGATCGAACTACACTAAGATCATCCAAGGATGCGAAAACAAACTCAAAGTAACCTTTACTTAATGAGTCCATGGACCATAGAGCATCAGTTTTCCAAAAATTTAAGATTTTGTCCTTCAAGTCTTGCATACGAACTGGAGAGGAACCCTTTGGGAGGGTGAATCTCTTGTAAAACACATTTTGACAATTTCAGACACCTGCCAAATAACCATCATCAAATATTTTGATCGAGATTTGCTCACCTTTTAAACAAGGTTTAGGCAACTGCGAAGGAGGAATGTTGCGCGAGTTGGTTAAAGCTTGAGGAAAGGATTTGGATACCCTCAATTGAGGAGTGGCGGAAGCCATAAACACACAAAACCCAGTTCAAGCCAGAAAACAACCTAAATACTACCTCAACACAGCTACCCAAAAACAACGATGAGTAAAAACGACATGGAAACGGAAACCCACATTACAAAGCAAATCATATTGCGAACCTTAGAGAAACAAACCAGAAAACTTAGAATCCGAATCAAAGGAGACGAACTTGAATATCCAAGTCTCGAATCGAAGGAAGAAGAAACCACAATTTGAGATGAAGTATGATGGGTTCAGAACGTGAACCCAAACCGCTGATCTAAAGAGGACAATTGATTTTGTCGACGCCAATGGAAGAAACGATCCCATCTTCTCTAGTTTGCTGCCACCGTTAAGGCTCCATGGCAAGCTATAGTGTTTTCCATAATAGTACTTATATTTAATATATATTATTAATTTTAATTATAACAACATAGATTGAATTTGATAAATTCATATAAACCCTCAAAATCTACAAAAAAAAAAAACAAATTCA
>Ga0228710_1007179_pt1 | contig 16572 bp, 7 predicted proteins | sample MedpolnodulmetaG_FD_177995 | JGI IMG/M metagenome (GOLD analysis project Ga0228710, IMG submission 177995) | Root nodule microbial communities from Medicago polymorpha collected in Santa Monica, California, United States - pink nodules | ecosystem: Host-associated > Plants > Roots > Nodule... | reverse complement strand
GATTCAATTGAATTAAACGAAAATTTGTGTAAAAGTAACCTCAAATAGAAAACTATTAACTTCTTATTTCAATCGGTTAAACACACGTCCTTTAATTATCTTTTATAATTTGATTTCATCTCCACTTTCAGCTATATATCACTCTTTTATATACTATTTTTTGTAATTAAAGTACTAGCTAGTAGCAAGAAAATATTAACTAATATGCATAAAGATTGCAAGAAGAGAAACAGTACATAATTTATGGAGGTTCCAGTCCGTTGAACAAACAAGGATTAGAACATAAGATCAGAGTAAAATGAATTCACAAGCGTGAAGCCATCGTTGGATGGAGGGAGGTGAGAAAGAAAGAGACGGCGGAAAGGAGATTAGAACAGACAAGTCAGGTGAGATGGTGGGGAGAGGAGGAAGATGGGTGGTTAGATTTAATATTGAGAGTCCATAATAAAGATGTGTTCTATATTTGATTTAATGGTCAGAAAAAGCTTTCCCATGGTGGGAAAAAACTAGCCTTTTTCACCGGCATTTAGCCTAGGAATGGCAAGTTCTTTCCCATGGTGGGAAAGTGCCATTTATCAAGACAGGTGGCTGGAGGCAACCGGTTCAGAAAAAAAAAAAATAAAAAGAAATCAGTGTTTTAATACTGTTTGGATTTTTCTAGTTCACCTCCCCCGTTTGCTAATGTATAAGCTCATTTTTTTCCACCTTCATTCCAACAGCTGAAAGTCTTCTTCTCTCATGCTTCTCAACCTTCTTCCTCACTTTCTTTCTCCTCCTCTCTCTTCATCCGTAAACCATCGCCCCCCACCTCATAATGTTTCTTCACAATAATCTCATAATTCTTCTCTCGTCACCCTTTAACCCCCTTTTTTTTTTTATCCTTCAAATCTGCTATGGGTCTTGTTGATTATTTATGGGGTTGTCGCAGACTGAGAAATAAGAGAAATTTAGGAATTAACCATTTGTATCTAGATCTAGAAATTGTGGGATGAAGAAGGAATTTAAGGTTAAGTACCAGAGATAACTGCGTTTTTGAGAAGCTGCAGGATTTCATCTTCTTCTTTTTCATTTTTGAGATAACTTTTAATGCTATTAATTGTGTTGTGATTGGTAATTGATAACATTTGATTTAGAGGCATCTGATTTATTTATTTTTTTGGGTTAAATAAGGATGAATTTTTGGGATTCTTGTTGAATTGTTGAAGCTAGAAGTGTTTCTGGATTTTAAGTGTCCCAACAACAATTGTACCTAGATTGGAAGTATCGCCTTTAATTGCACTATTTCATTGCTTGCTGGGATAGTTAACATATCCATGGCTTCACCTGTAATAATTAACATAAATTCATGGCTTCATCTCTAATAGTTAACATATATTCATAACTTGCTTGGAAGTTCAAGGATTCCATTGTTTGTCCATATAGATAAATTGGGAGTTTTTATGAAGGAAACCGTGATATTTCTGTTTCTATTAAGTATCAAGTGAAGATTTTATGAAGGAAAAAGAGCAGAAGAGGTTTGTACTGTTATTTGATTAAAGGATTTCATTGCCCATGATTTAATAAAAAAACCAATAAATCAAACAAATGCTAAAATATTATTATTTAATTATTGGGTGGGGTTGGTTTTTTTTACACAATAACCATAAAAAAGCTCCAACAATTACTAAGTAAGAGATCTCAACTATCCAAATAAAAAACTATTAAATCTATGGTTGTAGTTAAACTTTCCCATCACGGGAAAGAACTTCTCATTCCCATGTTAAACCCCACCTCAATTATAAACTAGAATCAAGTATCTATATAATGTTACATTGAAATTGTCGTGTGAAGGCATTAATCTTTCAAAAAAAATTTTTTGCCAAATCCTTCAAGTTCGGAAAAGTACAAACTTATTTTTATTAATTGTCATATTTAATTTTATTTAGTAGTGTGTGAGATTTTTCTATTTATAAAAAGGGAAATGTTAACTTGTGCTCTTGAGGCATAAGTTAAAGAATCAAATGTAAAAAAAAAATCTTAAAAGTTATGTATTCAATGCTTTGAAAATTTCAAAAGTTATCATTTAAATATAAAATTTATTTGTTAATTCTATAAAAACCCTAAAATAACTAAGGTCGCATTTATTACAAATAGACTATTCATTGATAGCACATAAAAAGGAGAGATTAGTTAACGGAATGCTAGGTTCTCTCACACACTCAGAGATTATTGAAAGCAAAAAAAGCAATATATATATATAGAGAGAGAGGGAAGACCGTTAGATCTACAGTAATAAGCGAGACAAGACAGACATATATAGAAGAGAAGGAGGAGGAGGAGGAGGACTTGAATGTACTACGTGCTGTTTTTCCGTTGTAATCGTTACTTGAAGGAGTATCTCAGATCCCTTCCCTCCCTAGTGTCAATACCCACCTACTCATCTCGAAACTGATGTTGCCAAATAAAATCATTTCTTTTCAAATAGAAAAATATTATTTTCTTGAACAACCGAAACTTAATATGCCACAGGTAGAATATATATCAAACTACTATTTTGGAAAGTATTCCTTACGAGGGCATGCGGGCACTTACCTCTATTATCAACGATGGGTTAATTCCCTAAAGTGTTTCTATTGGGACTAAACCGTAAATCTTATGCTTTTAAGTGCATCAATAATGGTAGGTGCTTTACCTCTTTAAGATCAAGTTAAATGGGCACCCTTGTAGAATGAATATATTTGTTGTTTAGAGAGTGGTGCATATGTGGAAGGATCATCTCTTATTATTATTTTTATTTTTTTTTGCAGATCTCAATTAATAAATTATTTTTAAAATAAATGAATATTGTTGAATGGTAATGAGAGAAATCTATTAGCTTAAGTGATAAAATGTTGAAATTATTAAGTTAAACGTCACGACGACGGTTCGAAGCTCACCATCCCTATAATGATAGATTTTCAACTATTTAACATCATGTTAAATAGACACCCTCATTTTGGTCAAAAAAAAGTTGAGTGTTTGTAGAAAATGGTGTCTTTGGAAGCACTCTTTCTTTTTAATTTTTTTTGTCCAATTTAATAAATTGTATAAAAATAAATGAGTTTTGTTGAAATATATAATGATATAGAGTTATTGGAAAACCTTGTCTATATTCTTTTGAGGTGTTGAGTTGGAGAATTTTTTTAAATAATACAATAAAAAATTATAAAATGAACCATTTGTACGAAGAAGATCCACTTGAGCTAGCACCCAAAATGGTCTTAAGATGGAGTTACATTAAAAAAAGTATTAGAAGATGAGTGATGTGTAGTACATGCATATGCTCTATCTTGGTACGCATATCACGTTTCATTTCATGCAAGTAAAAGAAAAAGCAAGCAACCTTTTATTTTTACTACTACTACTACTATTATTATTATTATTATTATTATTATTTTAAAAGCTAAATTTATTCATCTAAATTGATATCGGAGAGAATCAAATCTAAAATCTTAAGGAAGAGCATGCTTTCAGATCCCAAACCAATACCATTAAATTTATCATCATCATCGTGATCAAATTGTATAAGTTGATGCTTTTGTTTTCAATAATGTATTAGTTTTTTTTTTTTTTACAAAGAGTAATATATTAGTTGATGCTGATAATTGCTGCTCCAAAAGTACTATTATTGCATCGGATTGGTAAAAAATATCAATGAGTTGTCAATTAACATGCACAAGGTCAGCTATATTAAACTTCAGAATTAAGAAGAATCTAAATCAAGGGTAAAAAAAGTCAAATCAGCAAATTTATTGATAAGCAAATCCCCTTCTATTTTTTTTGTCACAATCCACTTCTCTTTTTGAATAATCAAAGAATTATAATTATTAATAATAAATAAATAAATACTAGAGGTACTAAACTCACACACTACAGTTTAATACAAGTAGCACTCACCACCTCTAAAAAACCATAGTAAAAAACAATAGCAAAACCATTGCAAATCCCCTTTACAAGTACTAAAAGTGGAATAATTGTTACTTGGACAATTAAATTGTGTATCTCTACAACGAAAAAAAAAAAGTAATGGCAAATTGAACATATTAGGGGAAATTTGATATCCTCGAGTTTTATTGGATACGAGTATTCCATAGGTAAGAAAATTTTAAAATTTAGATATATTTTCAAATACTTAAATATAAAAGAATGACATGGTATTAAACAAATCAATATTGTAGACGTATCCAACAAAATTCTAGAATTTCAAAATGTTCATTACATGCTATGAAACACATGCACCTTTAAGATTAAGTATGTGTCGTGGTGTCCGACACACGTTAATATCTGACACATATACAACACTTGTATATTTATTATGAAAATCTAATTTTTTAACTTCTTAAATACTTCCTCTGTCCTTATATCTAAGCACTCATTTGATATTATTTTATTTTTGTCCCTAAATGTAAACCCCTTTTCAAATTACTAGATGCATTTATTATTATTTTTCCTAAACATACCTCTAATTAATACTACTAACTTGTTTTGAAATATGAAAAGTCAAATTTAATACGCATACAAACAAATGACAATTTGGTAATATTAACACACAAAATAGTCATATTAATTGCACTAACAATTTTTCTTAAGAAATGTGAAAAATGCAAAAGGTGTTTAGATATAGGGACGGAGGGAATAAATACACACAATTTCCAATGCATAATTTTTATTTTAGGTATCTTTAACATGTGTCATAAGAGCACAAGTTAACATTTCTCATAAATTAATATGTAGATAGCAGTCACACCTGTGTTTTTACATTAATGGTGTCAACGTATTCGTGTCATATCAGATGTTTATTTCAGAGTCCATGCTTATTAGACCGGATGACATAGATTACAAAGATGGAATACAAGGGTATTCTACTCAATTGTATCTTTGCGATTAGCAAATATATGAGAAGTGTGCATTGAATCCACTGCAAGTAACAACAATAGATATAGTATAATGTGATAAAACGAATGATGAGTGTAGAATTAGGATGTATACTTATTCTTGGGAGAAAAAATGAATGAGAGTGCACAGTTGTTAAACACGTTTGTGAGCAGTAACGATCCAGACAAGAAGGTGACTGCTGAAAGGAGAGAAGACAAAAAGTTTCAAAGATGGAAAAGGATTCATTAATTATAAATGATACTCCATACAGTACAATATATAAATGGATGGATAAAGCTTAAATGAAGGAATTAAGAACAGGAAAAATGAAAATGAGCACACTAGCTGGTAAATAATTTGACAGGTGGACAAAGTTTAGTTCTGCGCCTTTTATGATCCATCTGCAATCTGCAAAGCGAAATGTCTAACTAAGGTGCAGCAGTGTTGTGATCGACATCAACCCAACAAGGCTAACTGAGACATTAGATCCAAATACAACAAACCAACAATCTTTTCTGTGTATCATTAAATGTAGTGATGAAAGAGGAGAGAGAGATAGAGAGAGAGCATATTTGTATTGTACCAGTATTGATGCAGAACAACAATAATATTTAACTTTTTTAATTCATTCAACTTTCATCTTTCTCTAACCTATTACACCATCTTCTATGTTCCTTTCTTACTCAAGATGTTTAGAATGAATTTTGGGTGTCCATGAAATATTTTCCATACAAAAAATAACATAGATTATATATTTGTATGGTAGTAGTAATACTATTTATTTATATTATATATACGGAATTGAAATGGATTTCATTCTATCATTGGACTGCAAATGTTTTTCATTTCTTCTCCCCCAGAAGTTTAGATAAAACGTACAGTACTAGTAGTATACTATGAAGAAGTTCAAATACTAATACTAAACATATAATATAACTACTACCAATGAAAAGATAATTAATAATAATTTAATTAAGAAAAGTTCAAGGGCTCTTTCTTGCCTTAATTTGTAGCGAAAATGAGAGACAAAAAAAGTAAACAAAAATAAAATAAAAATGCTGCCAAGGAGAGCTACTTAGCCTGCCCAAGCCAACCTAACTCTAACTAACTGTAAAACAAAATGATATGATCTTCATGGATGGATGGATGGATCAGTGGTTCCGGCGATATTGGGAATTAGAAGGATCCAAATCAAAGTGCAGCGAAGTTCCCCCTCTGTGATGATGATCATGATCCACAGAAGTTGTTGTCGGCTGTGGTGGTGGTGGTGGTGCTGGAGAAGAAGAATCACATTCCATGTTAACCCCAAATAGTCTCAGCCGTTTTCCGCTGGTATTAACATTGCCTCTGCGGTGATGATGTGCAACTGGCACTGAATCAATTATCATATTCATAGGGACATTCACATTTCTCTGGTCTTGTTGGTGCCCTTGCACCACGGATCCCTGAAAATGTTGATCACCACCACCACCACCAGTTGTGGTTGTTGATGGTGGCGTAATTGGCGATGAGGTGAGATAATAGAGAGGATTCATGTTGTTATTATTAACAAGGTGATCAGCCGCAGCAGAAGGGTGGTGGTACTGTTGTTGTTGTTGATGAAGTGTAGTAGTAGTATAGAAATTGCTGTTGTAATATTGAGGGTGAGGTATTGTAGAAGGGGAAACGTAATTAGTATTAGGATTAGGGAGGTGGGAATATTGGGGGGAGGTGTATAATGGTCTAGCAGTAGCAGCATACGATGAATAGTGATGATTGGGAGGAAGATAGAAAGGAAGTGGAGGAGGATATTGAGGGATGAGGTGGTGGTGATGATGATGAGAGTACTGAGAATGAGCCCTTGGCCTCCAATCTATGTACAACCTGTGTCTGTACAATTCAGCACGTCCACGGTGGAATGAAACAATGTCACCAGCATCAAGTTTCTTCTCCTTAACAAAACGGCTCCACCCTTTCGTCATCACATAACTCTGGCTACTGTTCCAATAAGAATACCTGAACCGCCACATCTTACCATTTCGATCTTCAAAATTTAGGAGAAGCCCTTTCTCGTTGGTAGAAGAATCCAAAGGGAAGTACTTCTCTGCGTGCTGTTTTGGAATCACAAGTCGATTCAGCTTCCCTACGTCACTAGGTGTCACCACTTTGTCAAACATATGCTCTTTCTCTACTACTACTGCTACTGCTACTGCCTCCTCCTCCTCATCCTTTGAATTTGAAGAACATCCTATTCCTAATCCTTCATCACTGCCCTTGCTCTTGCTTCCCCCTCCTCCAAGTCTTAACTCCATCAAATCTACCTCCTCTTCATTCAACTTCCCAAGCCCCGCATCTTTTTCTTCTTCTTCTTCTTCCTGCTGTGACGTCTCTTGTAACTGTAACCCTAATTATACCGAGTGGATCAAATTAATTAATTCATTAGCTCCATCAAATCAATATATAGATTGAATATTGATTTATGCATCAAGATCAAGATCCCAAACCCCAACCATGGATTCATTTTGGTGTGGATCCATCAATATATGTATTTATTAAATTAAATAAATCCCGTATAATTAAGTTAAGAATAAGATGGTGATCTGCTTCAAAAAAAAATTGGTGATCAAAATCATAATAATAATAATAATAGTTTAATTAATTATTTGCAAGTAGCTACCTAGCTTCTTTTTTTTTTTTTTGAAGCAAAAGTAGCTACCTAGCTAGATAGATAGATATGCATGGAGATCATGAAATTAAAAAAGAAAAAGAAAAAAAATGAGGGTACTATGCTACTTACTGCTGCTGCTGCTTTCTTCTCCTCCTCCAGTGATTGCGATTATATCATCTGCACCTTCCTCTTCCTCCTCTTCGTCCCTGCTATCAGAACAATACCCTTTCACTTGTTCCATCAAATTAACTCTCAACTTTGATTTCGTTCGGCTAATATGAATGGATCTCACTAAGGAATGAAATGTTGATCAGAATAAGTTAATATATAGAGGATGGAATTAAAGAGGTGCTGGGGAACAGATAAAATAATTATAGTGATAATAAAAGGAAATTTGAGAAGAAATGGAAATGGTTGTGAAAAAGTAGAGGTATAAATGAATTAAAAGAAAAATAATTAAGGTGGAAGATATTTTACCTAGATTGCAAGCTGATTCTGATGGAAACCAAACAAATTGCAAAAGAGCACTGAGTGGGTGCCTTCCTATTGTAATTCACAAATTAATAAACCCTAAACAAAGACAAGCAAGCCATATGGAGTGAGTGAGGAGGATTCAATTTCAAAGTTTGGTCCAAGTTAATTGTGGCTATTTACAGTTGACCTTTACAAATTACTAGTAGCATATATATATATATATATATATATATATATATGACGTGAGTGAGATGTATGTTGTTTGGTTTTGGCTAACAATTATAGTTTAGTTACCTTCTCAAGGGAAGCTTCTTTAATTACAACTAGGAAAAGAAGAAGCATAATTTTCTTGCAACCTGCCCAGTTTCATTCGTCAAAGAGAGAGAATGAAAGGTAGATAGAGAGGTTTACTACTCTTACGTGGGGGCCATGAATTATGTCCCTATAGTGCTCATGTGAGCAACTTGTCCTTTTCATCATATTTGGTATATATATAATCTCTTCAATATGTGTATCTATCTATCTAATCTACATATGCTTCCGCCTTCACACCAACAAAAGGTCAGTCTCTCCACAACCAAACACCTTAACCCTCTTACTTACTTCAATTTTAAGTCTAGGATACTTCCTTGCTAAAAATATTAACGAGCATCCCTGGAGCACTCGTTAAACACGTAAAGTGGTAAGACTTTAAAAAAGTTTGTGCATTTATTACATTGAAAATTGAAGTCTTTAATTTTTTTTAAGAATAATTTTTTAATTAAGAATGCTTAAAGAGTAATTATTAAACATTCGTTAACAAGATCATTCCTTTATTTAGTAAACAAATAAGTATCTAATTCAAAGTTGCATAGGGGATAAGTGAAAAAGCAAAAAATGGAATAGGGCAATGATATAATGATATTTATGTATATTTCATGATTTATTTTATATATATCAGAGAAGAGAGGATAGAGTGTCCACTAATAATTTTGACTTATAGTGTCATTGATTGTGTGTTATGCATGGTCCCCAACCGTAGTGAAAGGAAAGGAAGATCAAATAGCAAAACTATGAGAAAATTAAAACAGACCACCCTGCATTGCAGGCGATATCCTGTTACAGCTTCTCTCTACATAATACAACATTTCCAACCCTTACCTAATTCCAATAATTCTTTGCCACTATGTATTCAATTTAGTCATAAAATTGTAGGATTAGTTATCCAATATCTTGTATCACATAATATAACTTCGTACCTCCGTTGACATTTATAGAGACCCTTATACTTGGTTTGCATATTCTTTCAAGGAAAGCTAGAATTTCTTGTTCTTATACCTTGTTATTTCATCAATAAAGTAAGGAATTTCCTTATATTTATTGTTTATGCCTTTAGTTTATCTTGTTTTGTTTATGATGGGATCTAGTGAGTATAGACATCGTTTGTCTTGGAATTATGGAAAGAGGTCACAACGAATATTCGATAAATCTCGTTCTCTTTGTTTCTATGACTTTCAAAGAATTCTAATTTTATCTTACCGTTCATAATCAACATATTTAAGTATGAAACGTTGATATGATTGTTTGGTCTTGGTTATCAAAATATGACATTTGATACAAGCATAATAAGATCAAATAATCATATTATTATAATTATTCAAACCTATGATATCAATGATGGACCGAAGGGGGAAGTTGATATTGTTAATTGGATTGAATAATCTTAATACTTTGTTGGGGTTGGCCTAGTGGTTGGCTTATGATCTTGGAGTTTGCTCCTCCAAAGGTGTCAGGTTCGATTTCCTCTAGTGCCAACTTTGGTGGGCTAAGTCCATACAGAGCTTGCTCTGGCTTTAAACGGAGTCCCGCAAGTGGGCGGTGGGATTGGTCCCCTCGGATTAGTCGATTCTTGAATCGGATACCGAGTTTTCAAAAAAAAAAAAAATCTTAATACTCTTATGATTCATAATTCTAGATATCAAGTAAAGAACCAAAAGATGAAGGTTGGTGTCGGACCTATAGATAAAACAAATGATTTGAAAATTGAAAATAGTCTAGTTTCCTTTGAGGTGATATAATAGGATGCCTAGTTGGTTCAAGACACGATTATACATCACCCAAAATGGGACATAGGTCAAATTAGTTTACCTCATCTTTAGAAATTTGATTTTCATAGCAAACGATGAGCATTGGGATTGGAGTTTCCTTTTTTTTGGTACAAAGAGAGGGCAAAGCCCAAAGAGATTGGAGTTTCTATCATTGAGGGCAAGTTGGATCCTTTGTTCATACTAAGTTGTGGGAGAAAAGAAAGGTCCGGTTAAAGATCATTAAAAAACACTACATGTGAGGCAACCCATGTTTTTTTTTTCCTAATAATTTATGTTTTGTAGGTTTATGGAAGATAAATGAATGATGAAAATCACAAGAAAGTCGAGGAAGATAGCACTGGAAACCATCAAAGCAACACCTTCATGTAAGAACCAATTTGGTTTGAATATCTTATACCTTAAGTTTTGATGATAACCTAACAAGAAAAGTAAAGGAATTTCATCATCTGATGTTTTATTTGTTAGGGAACAAATTGTCTACTAACGTGTATTCAAGTGTGCAAGATATTCAATGGCCACTACTCATCAGAGTATGAGCAGAAAGCAAATATGTGTGTTCAAGTGTGCATGATATTTGAAGAGCGCTACTCATCAGAGTATATACGAAAATCATATGATTTCCAAGCAAGTTGATCAAACATATCCTTTTTTCAACACAAAGTCAACAAGAAGTTAAATACATCAATTTGCTCAAGCATAACTCTAATATTCGGCATATAAGGAAATCAACAAAATTATCAAAATGAGACGATCCTCTAGGCAACGACTCTTTTTGGTACACATTTTTGTCATGTTATGAAATTTCTCTTTTACCAACGATAAAATTCTTTTCATTATAAAAGATATAAGGCTAAAATGCTCTTTTGCCTCCACCCCCCATCTTTCCAAAACTAGCGATTTTCGTCCCCCAAGTTTGAAAATCACACTTTTAGCCCCTCATCTTTCAGCCCCTTTGCAAAAGTTAGTCCCCCCTTAATTTTGACCAAATCAAAGCTGATGTTGTCAAAACTGCTATCTTCCTTCAGCACAACCTCAATGAAATCATAAATAGAAGAAGCAAGACCAGTGTAGATGTCACAATATCACATTTAAAAAAGAAAAAGGCTATTAATTTATGCAAATCAAGTACAAGCATAAAACATGATTTAGGAACTTAATGAAAGATCCTTTCAAGTGAGAGAAAATCAATCAAGTAGTCTAAAGTTCACTTCAATCGATATAGGATTTCCATGGTTTAAGTCGGGATCATTGTTGGATAACTCATCATTGTTAGGGAACCTGGTAAGTGGTTGGAACATCATGGATGTATAACCAGGTAAGTGATATGATTATCATGGTTGATGGTCGAGTAAGTTATGGGAGTAATGCTTCTTATTTTTAACGTGGATTGTGTGTGTGTGTGGGGTGGGGGTGGGGGGGCATATGATAGGATAGCAAGTGCCATTCTTGCAAATGTGTTTTCCAATATAAGAAGTGGTCCACGTACATCGTCTTAGAATACATATTCACGTGTATATGTGAAGTATTTTATATGTATTCGATAAAAAGTTTTTTAAAACATAATAAAAACAAGAGTCTTGTTAACGAGTGCCATCAGGACACTTTTTAAAAATTTCAAAAGAAGAAATTATTTTATAAAAAAGTCAAATATTTCAACTTTCAATGTATTGATCATGGGTGGCCAAGGGAGGCCATGGTCCCTCCAATTTTCTTATAAATAATTTTATACCACTAATATATGGCTATTTAACTAGAAATGTCAATGTGGTCCCTCATCATTAGCACTTTTGATTAACAATATTATAACAAATCATCGATTCATCTGGTATATAAATATATGATTCATTTACGAGTTTACTAGATCGATAATTTTCATTTTTTATGTTCAAAAATTACCATCGATACAATGTCATTTTCTTCGCTATTTTGTCATAGTTGGTAAATGTTGCCTAACAAAAGAGGTTAATATCAAGGGGATCGAAACAAATGATCTCTATAAGCTCTCAATGGATTATCTAGTATTATGTCATTGTTGGTAAATGTTGCCTAACAAAAGAAGTATCGCGATTAATTTTAGGGAAATGTTAACAAGTGCCCCCGAAACACTCTTTAAGACATTTTAATGATAATTTTTTATGAAAATATGTGCAATCAATGCCAGGGGCGGAGCCAAAAATTAAACAATTGGGGAACCAAGTTTAAAAAGTATGCTCTAGTTAAACAAAAAAAAATGTTCAAATGTAGTGCATATATGAGAAATTTAAGCTACAATTCAAATTAATATTGGAAGAAGATAGAAAAAATAAGATTCATTTCTTACTTGATTTATTTTATGAAAGTTACTCTTGTCACTTTCAAAATTTCTCATTTTCGCAACTATCGTTGTTCGAGCGACATTAACTATTGTTTGTCTCTCCGATGATAGTTAAATGTTGTTCGACACTTTTTAGATCAAGTTAATTACCTTTTATATTGATTTAATTGATTTAAAAAGTTTCTTAAATGATAGTTAATTATTGCAGAAGGTATTTTGGTATTTTCGGATAACTGGGAGAAAAAAATGGAAGTGAAAAGAGTAACTTTTTTATTTTATTCTATTGTTGTTTTTATATTTGACATAGTTAAAGGACTCTTTTTTAATTATAAATAAAAGACAAAGGTTCAATGTTCATATAATATAAGATTTAAGACTTTAAATGCTTGAGTTTTTTTATACCTTTGTTTTCGTTGATATTCTAACATAAGAGTTAAAATGTATTATGATTTAGATAAGAACGCATATTTGCATTTGTACTTTGGTGATCGAAATTATTATTTTTTGAATTGTGATCATTATAATTATAGATTAATATAACATGTTCTCTCTATGTATGAGTGCTTCTTTTGTGTAATTTTTTTTTTTTGGAAGAATTTTTCTTTTGTGTGTTAACTACCCATGTAAAGTAATTTTATATATTTTCCCTTTTATAATGATTTTGTATTTAAGTACTAGGTACATAAGGTAAAATAGCAGTTACCGAGAATTTGTTCCGATGAAATGTCACATGCGGATGACAAAAAAGAAGTGGATGCATACCATTGCAATCGATGCTAGATCCGGTTAAAGAGATCTAGTAGCCGGCTACTTCCTCCGTCCCTTATTACATGATCTAGTTGACTTGTTACGTATGTCAATACACAATTTTTAATTTAAATATCTTTAATAATTTATTAGAAAAAATTATGAAAAATTGATATTTAGAAAATATTCGTCGAATCCAACAACATCTTAAATGCTATATTTTGTCTTTATATATTAGTAGAAAAATAGAGTCAAAACATGTTATATGAATAATACATATTTTAAAATTGGGTCATTTAAAACGGGACGGAAGGAGTAATATTTTGTTACTCCCTCCGTCCCTTATTAAATGACTTGTTTGACAATGTACACTTTTGATCTGACATACTTTGACCGTATTTTTATACTAATATACAAAGATAAATAATATCATATAAGATGTTGTTGGATTCATCTCGATGAATATTTTCAAAATATTAAATTTTCATAATTTTTTTTAAGGGAAATGTTAACTTTTGCCCTTGGGGCATAAGTTAGAAAGACATATGTAGAAAGTTTTTCTTGAAACTTGTGCATTAAATGTTTTAAAAGTTGCAAAAATTACGCTTTCAATATAAAATTTATTTTTAATATATAATTAAAGATATTAAAGATAAAAAAAAATGTGCATTGGTATGTGTGTCAGAGTCAACTATGTCATCTAATAAGAGACGGAGAGTATGTTTATGTATGTGCGGCCGCCCTCACGCTTCTCTCAAAAAATAACACAAAATTTTAAGCCTTAATTTGCATATGAAGGAAACCCCGCATGTCGAAGTGGTGAATATGTTTGAGCAATTTGTAGATTACATTTAAAATAACTTCTTTGAAATTTGTTTTTCGGTAAATCATTTATGTCTTCTTACACCTTTTATGAATGGATAATGTAACTTTGTTGAAATAATTTTGGATGATTTATCTGGTTTTGAGCTAGATTATTAGTTCTTTATAAAAACAAATTAATATATAACCATTGTGTACATAATTTTTGTGACAATTTTTTATCTTATATTCGTATTTTATTTTTACTTTCTCTTTTTATTTATTTTTTTGGCACACGTCAAATACCTTTCAACTTCTTAATGCCCCTACTTAAGTCACAAACTTGTGTTATCATGCTCGGTTACTTTCTCTCTTTATTGTTTTGGTTTTCCTATTGATATCTATTTTTCTTTGTATTTCTTTGTATATTGTTTTAGTTCCTCTTTTTTATGTTTCTTTTTAAACATTGTATTAGATAGGAGTATCTTTTGTGCTCGGTTTATTTATTGAAAAATGATATTTGTATGGGGGGCGGCGGGCTTCTACATGGTGGCGGGAGCTTGTCCGCATCCGTGACGACGGTGGTAGTTGGTTTCGAGAAAATGTTTCAAAAGTGGTGGGGAATGGGAGAGGTACTTTCTTTTGGATGGATCCGTGGTTGGGTGGTATAGCTTTGTCTGTTCGGTTTAGACGCTTGCATGATTTGAGTGTCAATAAAAATCGGACAGTGGAGGAAATGTTTGTAAAGGGGTGGGGGTTGGTGGTGAGGCGTGGGAATGGAGACGGAGGTTGTGGGATTGGGAGGAGGACTTGGTTGGGGAGTGTAGGGCTTTGATGGCTAATGTTCTTTTGCAAGATATTACAGTTGATCTTTGGAGATGGCGGCTAGACATCACATGAATCTATCATGTCTGTTCCGTGTATGATATGTTGAGAACAAATGATAGTAATACAGTCAATGCAGTTTCAGACATGATTTGGCACATACATGTTCAGTTGAAGGTCTCCATCTTTGCGTGGCGCCTTCTTCGAAATAGGCTGCCAACAAAGGCTAATTTGGTGGCTCGTGGTATGATGACTCATGATGCGCAGCTTTGTGTTTCTGGGTGTGGGGAAGTGGAAACTGCTCAACATCTATTTGTTTCCTGCCCCATATTTAGAGAGCTTTGGTCTCGTGTTCGTGATTGGGTTGGTGTTGGTGGGGCTGATCCGCTTGTTGTTTCTGATCACTTCCATCAGTTCAGGTGGGGCAACATCAAGACGCTCCTTTATGCAACTTCTCTGGTTACTTTGTGTGTGGGTGTTATGGAATGCTCGTAATGATAGGCAGTTTAATAACACTGACATCTCTATCCATCAAATGCTTAAAAAGGTTAAAATTAATTCTTATTGGTGGATGAAGGCGGCCAATGCGGTCTTTGTTCTAGGGGTTCATAACTGGTTATCGTGTCCGCTCCTTTGTTTGGGCATAGGATAGTTCCCCCGTTGTTGTTTTTATTCAGGTTCTCTGTGTGTGAACATTTGCTGTAAATATGGTCGTTTCTTTTAGCACGTCTTGTGCGGAAGAAGCGACGTTTTTGTGTTAATATAAGTTTCATTTTTGCCTGTTCAATTTTTTTTTTTTATATGATACAATCTTTAATTAAATGATTCCAAATACAAGATGAATCATCATATCATTATAAGAACTAATTAATGTAAAAGTCGACCCAACACCACTTTAGGCCTTAAACAAAATTTTGACAGGTGCCTTTCTAATACTGAAAATAATTTGATTAAAAATATTTTTACAATTAATTGGTATTTTTCATGTTATAAAATGAATATAGTGCAATAATAAATATGTTGATGGATAATAATATGAATATTTTATTATTTTTGGCTAAATGAATACTTTTTATTTGAATAATAGAATAGTAGCTGGTTGTATTTTATATAAGCTGTTAATTTACAAAATTATGGAAAACTAAAATAAAAATGATAACCACAAAATTCTTATAAAGTTGATGGGTTATTCCAGAAAACTAAAGGTCATTCTAATTAGAAATGACAATGGATATCCGACTGAAAAGATAGTAGTCATCATTTACTAATTCTATTGGATGAAAATGATATATGTACTCTCCTCATATTCGTGCAGAGATCCACTAAATAGGTATGTAGTATATTTTAAGGTATCTTCAGGTATTTGTAGCTATGCATCAATATCAATGCATTTTAAGAAAAATATCATTTTTTGTAATTATGAAAGGTTAATTCTTTCTTGTCTTTTTACAACGCAAAAGAGTATTGAATCATAAAAATATTCTCACTTTGACAACAAAATTGTTAATCAAATAATAAACATAAAATAAAAAATTAGGTTAGGGTTTCTTTCATATGTGAAAAATGTATATTCAAGTGATAAGATATTATAGTAATTTAATAATTTACTAGTAGATACGAACATCCACGAGTATCGACACAATTTCGTCTTTGTGTGCATTAACTTATGATTAATTGAAGTATATGTTTATTTTATGACATTGATTAAGTTGTTCATGCTTGTGATAAATTTTATCAGCGGATCACAAGTTGGGATTTTTTTATCATTCCTTTTTTTTTTTTTG